>Ga0208135_100068_pt1 | contig 99022 bp, 107 predicted proteins | sample AntDeeMetag02WF5_FD_184757 | JGI IMG/M metagenome (GOLD analysis project Ga0208135, IMG submission 184757) | Saline lake microbial communities from Deep Lake, Antarctica - Antarctic Deep Lake Metagenome 02WF5 (SPAdes) (version 2) | ecosystem: Environmental > Aquatic > Non-marine Saline and...
CTAACGTGTACGAGACGGCGTGTAATAAGCATTTGGGTTTCGGTGAGCAATCGTCGGCGGTTGCTCAGCACCGTGTCGGATTCACGCCCGCCGTGAACGGCGGGATTCTCTCCTTGAATCAAGATAGAGACGTATCTGTCGGACCGCGAGCGGCTCTCGGAGTTGATCGAGTCGCTGAAAGCGATCAGTGACGGGCTCCGACTCCGCCAACTCAAACGGATCGACACCGGGACGGTCGAACGCAGCGAGGAGACCGTGACGCTCGACCTCTACGAGATAACGGAGAAACAGCGCGAGGCGGTCGCGAAGGCGGTGGCCGAAGGGTACTACTCGACGCCGCGGGAGACCTCCGTCGACGAACTCGCGGCGGCGTTCGGGATCTCGACCTCGGCACTCTCACAGCGGCTGAATGCCGTCGAGTCGAAGCTCGCAACCGCCGCGTTCGCTCGAGCGAGCGCGGACGGATGAATCGCCGCCGTTAATCCGTCGTCGCGCGACGGGCCACCATGAGCCGTCTAGTGGAGCTGGACGCGACGGGACCGAGGAAGCTCGACGAATCGGATCTCGATCCGGACAAGGGAGACGTCGCCGTCTGCCAGTGTGGCCTCTCCGAGGACTTCCCGTTCTGTGACGGGTCGCATCGTACGACGAGAACGGAGACGGATGGTACTCGGTATCGATACGTCGAGACGGACGACGGCCTCTGCCGTCGGGAGGTCGAACGCGTCGTGTACGCGGCGGCGGATCCGGACGAGAGCGACGATGACTCGGCGTGAGACGGCCCGGGAACCGCGACGGAGTTGAAGTCGTGGGACTCCGGGTTCGTGGGCGCTCGATCACTCGACGACGATGGCGCCCTTCATTCCCAGCGACAGATGGGGCTCGCAGAAGTACGTGTAGGTACCCGTCGTCTCGAAGGTGTGCGAGAACGAGAACCCCTCGTTCTCGACCGTCCCGTAGCCGCTCCAGCCCGCGCCGTCGGGCTGCGATTCGACGACCACGTTGTGGGTGTCGGAGACCCACTCGAACGTGACGGTCGTCCCCGGCGAGATTCGGACTGCGGGTGGAGTGAACGCGTAGGTTCCACCGTTCCCGTCCGCGCCGACCGTAACCGTCAGATCGCTCTGTCCAGTGTTGTCGGTGATAGTTCCGTCGTAGTTGCCGACGTCGTCGAACCAACCACCAAATTGGTCTGAGTCGCCGGTCCCGTCGCCCGTGTCGCCGTCACCTTCCGACCCCCCGACGACCGGTTCCCCATCACGGAGGTTGTTCCGGTACCCGAACATCAGGCCGTCGACGCCGGTGGCGTAGATGGTTCCGTCTTCCACGTCGAGTTCGATCTGGGGGAGGTCCGTCGTCGCGGGCCCCGTGACGGTGAGCCCGCCCTTCGAGAGGTCGAACGAGGTGTAGTGGCAGGGGCACGGGCCTGCAGTGGCACGACCCGGGTCGACGTTCGACCCGATGCTACAGCCCATGTGCGTGCACATCGTGCTATATGCGACGATACCGTCGTTCGGTCCAGTTCCACCCCACGCGCTCTCCGACAGGCGAGCGACGAAGTTCTGTTGCCCGTTCAGCGGATACGCGAACGTGGAGACGTCGCCCTCAGCCAGTTCGTCGACGGAGCCGACTTCGACTCGTGGATACTTGTCGAGTTGCGCCACTCGTCCGCTCGGGGAGTCCGGTGGTGCGGTACCCGTCGTCGTCGATGTCGTCTCAGACGAAAAGAACGTTCCGGCGTTACAGCCGGCGAGCCCGACGCTAGCCCCCGAACTGATCGCTGCGAGAACTCGCCTTCGCTTCAGTCCGTGCTCTGAATCGGAGCCCATATTTCGTCGAATAGTAAATCGTGTTTATGACTAATATACATTATGGACGATTGAAGGAGCGGTAGAGGAGGTCTAAAGCGCATAACCGAATCTAGGTTGAATAAAGATTTAAGAATATCCCGAATCGATTAGTGAGCAGAGATAACCAATGGCCGAACGCCCAGAGAACGAGGTTCCGATCCCGCCGGCTGACGCCGACCGTTTCCCCCGGGTCTGTCGGTACTGTATCGTCGGCTGTGGGTACGAGGTCTTCAAGTGGCCCGTCGGCGAGGAAGGCGGCCCGACCGCGGACGAGAACGCGCTCGGGGTGGACTTCCCGACGGGCGGACTGGACGGGAACTGGCCGTCGCCCCACATGCATCAGGTCATCAGGGAGAACGGGCAGGAGTACAACGTCCTGTTCAAGCCCGACGACGACAGCGTCGTCAACGAGGGACAGCATTCCGTCCGTGGTGGGACGCAGGCCGAATCGCTGTACAGCCCGTACTCCCAGAACTACGACGACCGATTGAAACAGCCCCAGATCCGGATCGGTGGCGCGCTCACGGCGGTCGACTGGGGGACCGCGATAGAGGCTTTCGCCCGCGCGACCGAGCTCGCGACCGAGGAGAACGGCCCGAACGGCTACGGCCAGAAGATGTACTTCTACCAGTTCGTCGAGAACACCTACGCCGGGACGAAGCTGTGCTTCGACGTCATCGGCTCGCCGAACTGGGGTGGACACAACCGACCGGCGCTCACGCCAGAGTGTCCCGGGATGGTCAACGCCGGGCTCTCGGAGTGGTCCTACGCCTACGACGACGCAACCGAAGCCGATACGATCGTCATCGCCGGGAGCGACCCCTTCGAGAACCAGGACGTCATCTTCGAGGAGTACATCGACAACGGGGACGCCGACATCGTCCAGATCAATCCCCGGCGGACGTTCATGGCGAACTACGCCGAGAACCAGGGCGGCGTGTTCCTCCAGGTCAACGAGGCAACCGACCCGGTGTTGCTCAACGCCATCGCCCGTCACATCGTCGACCAGGGATGGCACGACGAGGCGTTCGTCGACGAATGGCTGATGGACGACCGCGACGCCATCGACGCCGAAGGCTGGTACAAAGAGGAGTTCGGGATGACGCCAGCGGAGTACTTCGACCTGCTCGACGACCCACAGTACGCGCCCGAGAACGCGGCCGAACTGACGGGCGTCCCGGCCGAGGACATCCGAACGGCGGCCGAACTCATCGCCCAGCCCGACGCCGACGAGACGAACACGCTGTTCATGCTCGAGAAAGGGCTCATCTGGGGCTGGTCGCACGAGAACACCGGCGCGTACGCGAACCTCCCGTTGCTGACCGGGAGCGTCGGACGTGAGGGAACCGGCATCACGCGCCTCGGTGGCCACCAGGAGGGGTTCTGGACGCCGCCGGGCGTCGGCGACGTCATCGCGGAACGCTCGACGCAGACCTTCGACGGGGAGCACGTCTCCGACGTGACGATCGCGCCGAACACGACTCACCGCGTTCGTACCGGGGAGATACGTCACTGGCACGTCATCGGGAACGACCCGCTCCGGCACTCCTACTCGACCCAGGACCTCCGGAACCGCGTCCGAGAGCGGACGAGCGGACCACAGCCCCAGAGCGCCGACATCGACGAGATCAAGCGTGCGTTCCGCGAGCGCATCCAGCAAGGTGGGATGGTCATCACTCACCAGGAGATATACCCGAACACGACCACCGAGTACGCCGACATCGTGCTACCGGCGCTCGCAGTGGAGGCCGGCGAGGGCGGCAACTACCACCGGTGGAACGGCGAACGTCGCCTGCGTCACTACGCCGGATTCATGGAGGGTCCGTCGAACGCGAAAGCCGACTGGGAGATCTTCAAACGCCTCGGTCAGCGCCTCGGCGCGGACGACATGAACTGGGAGCGCCCCGAGGAGATATTCACCGAGATAACGCGGGACTACGAGGGCGGCGAACACGACATGCACGCCATCTACGAGGTCGCAGAAGACCAGGGGAAGACGCCCGCGGAGCTGATGCGAGAACTCGACACCGACGGCGTCCAGATGCCGACGTACGTCGACGACGACGGCGAACTGGCCGGAACGCCCCGGATCCACGCTCCCGACGAATCCGACCGGCAGATCGAACACCGCTTCCACACCAGCACGGGGAAGGCGATCTTCCAGCGCGCCGACTGGGAGCGAGTCGCCGACGTCTACGAACAGGTCAGTCCCGATACGGACGCCGGGGAAATCTGGGTGACCAACGGTCGAGTCAACCGACTCTGGCAGAACATGTACACCCACCAGCGACTCGATTACATCAAGAAGCGATACAAGCAGAACATCGTCGAGCTCAATCCAACGGACGCCGCCGAACGCGGCATCGAGGCGGGCGACCTCGTGGAGATAATCAACGACGACGTGTACAACCAGCACGGCGAGAACACCGAAGGGAGCTTCACCGCCGTCGCCTACGTCACCGAGGACCCACCGCAGGGCCAGGTCTGTCCCGAAGGCGTCGCGTTCGCCTACTGGCTGTATCCGGACCAGGTCAACAACGACATCGTCCCGGCGTACATCGATCCCGCCAATCCGAATCCGGGGTACAAGTACGGCAAGGGCCGGATCCGGCGGCTCGGTGAGAGCGAACTCAAGGACGAGATGAGCTTCAAGGCACGGAACGTCGCCCCCAAATGAGTCCAAACGCCAGCGCGGGTGGCGAGACGTTCGAGTTCGGGGAGTTCGTCGAGATCGAGTACACCGCACGAATCGCGGAGGAGGGAACTGTCATCGACACGACCGACCCGTCCGTTTCGGCTGAGGCCGGTCTGGCGGACATCGACGCGAACGATTCGTCGGTCGTGATCCTCGGAGCGGGGCACGTCTTCGAGCCCGTCGAGGACGCCATCGCGGCGATGCGTCCGGACGAACGTCGAACGGTCGTGGTCGAGCCAGCGGATGCGTTCGGAGTACAGGATCCGACGCAGCGCCGTTCGATCCCCGTCGGGATGCTCTCCGAGGAGTCGATCGAGCAGAACGATCGCGTGACGCTCGACGGGCGGGTCGGCTTCGTCGACGCCGTCGACGACGGGACTGCGACGGTCGACTTCAACCACCCACTCGCTGGGACGCCGCTCGAGTACGAACTCCGGGCAGTCGACCGCGTTACCGGCGTGAGCGACCGGACGGTGGGGCTCCTGGCACTGTACGGCCTCGAGGACGACGTCGCACATGCCGTCGCCGACGGCGTCCTCGAGTGTTCCGTGGAACGGTCCGCCGTGCCGGACGGTGCCTGGTACGACCGGAAACGGCAGTTCCTCGAGGCGGCGACCGAACACCTCGACGTCGACGCGGTGCGGTTCGAGGAGCGCTACGCTACGACCTGAGCTTCCGACGGAGTTCCGCCTCGTCGACTCGGTACTTGAACGTGGGCCGTCCGTCGACGAGGACGTACGGGACGCGTTCCCCGTATCTCGCCCGGAGGTCGGAGTCCCCGTCGACGTCGACGACGTCGACGGTGACGTTCGCCGAGACGGCGTCGCCGACGCGTCGACACGTCTCTATCGCCGTTTCGCAGAGATGACAGTCCTCCCGCGTGTAGATCGTGAGCTTCGTATCAGTCATCTAAATCGAGACTCACGGTTCGCTCAGCGCCGATCGTCGGTCTGTCAGTTGCAGGCCGTCGAAGGTCGCGAGCAGGGCAGTCGCCTGCGTCGTCGTCCGGTACGTCCGCCAGCGGCCGTCCTTCCGTCGCGAGACGAGTCCGGCGTCGACGAGTTGCGAGAGGGCCTGACTGATCGTCGCGTCGCTCGCGTCGATGAGCACGTTGACCTCGCAGACGCACAGTTCTTCGTCTGCACGGTCGAGCGCCCGGAGGATCTCGTATCGCGTCTCGTTGGCGAGTGCGGAGAACACGGCGACGTCCGATTCGACGTCGTCCGAGCGAGCCGCCAGTCCATCCAGGTACTCCAGCCGGTCTTCGACGTCCGCTTCGGTACACTCCCCGAGTTTGTCGGCGAGGTAGTTGTGGAGACGGTCGGAAGAGGAATCCATCGTGCCTTCAGTGGGGGTCATAGCTCGAAAGCCTCTTTCCTTCGTGCACACCTCTCGGGTTCGACGCTCAAAAAATCACTCGCTAACGTCTTCGAACGCCCAACAGGAAGGGGACGTCTCGACCGGTGCGTTCCACGATCGAAGAACTCGAGCAAGCTATTATGATTCGGTACTCGAAACCATGGTGTATGGTGGATGAAATCCACGACTCGAACGAACTGCCCGCGACCGCGAGCGATGTCGCCGAGACGTATCCCGACGTGTGGGACGCGTACGGAGACCTCGGGAAGGCCTGTTCGCACGCCGGGCCGATAGACGGCGAGACGAAGCGACTCGTGAAACTCGCGCTGGCCGTCGGTGCACAGTCTGAGGGAGCGGTTCACTCGCACGTCCGTCGCGGCCTCGAGGAGGACGTCGACCCGGACGCGCTCCGCCACGTGGCGATGCTCGCGACGCCGACGATCGGCTTCCCGAAGTCGGTCGCGGCGCTGACGTGGATCGACGACCTCGCCGATTGAGCGGGACGCGACACCGCCCATTCGTACAGCTCGAATCGCCACTAGGAGTTATTATACCGACGCTCGGGAATCCTCGCCCTTCAGGGCGGGGAGGATGTCAACAGGGCTCTCCGACGAGATCGAGGAGGATAGTCAGCGGAGCACGTGGTTCGTTCACTTCGACAGACCGACTTCTGTATCGAGCTTCTCACGTTCCGAGAATCTTGCCACCGGTCTTGAGACCAGCGGTCAGTAGTTGCTAACATGGCGAACTTGCTACAGGAGATAACACGACAGGAACTGCACCGCGGGCTCGAGGACGTCGTCGTCGACGAGTCGGGACTCAGTTACATCGACGGCGACGCGGGCCGACTCGTCTATCGTGGGTACGCCATCGAGGACCTCGCGAGCGAGGGGACGTTCGAGGAGACGCTGTATCTCCTCTGGCACGGCGAACTCCCTGACCGTGACGAGCTCGCCTCATTTACCGCCACGCTGGCCGAGGAGCGGGCGGTCCCAGCCGGCGTCGCGGAGATGGCCACCGAACTCGCTGCCGTCGACGAGGACCCGATGGCCGCTCTGCGAACGCTCGTGTCGATGCTCTCGGCCTACGACCGGGAACAGGACGCCGAAACCGAGGACACGGACGCGATGCTCCGGAAGGGACGTCGTGTGGCCGCCAAGCTCCCGACCGTGCTGGCGACGTTCGACCGCGCCCGGCGCGGCGAGGAACCCGTCGCACCCCGCGAGGACCTCGGGCACGGAGCGAACTTCCTGTACATGCTGACCGGCGAGGAGCCTACCGAGACGGCCGTCGAGACGTTCGACACGGCGCTGACGCTGCACGCTGACCACGGCCTCAACGCCTCGACGTTCACGACGCTGGTCATCGCGAGCACGTACGCCGACGTGTACAACGCCGTCACCGGGGGCATCGCGGCACTGTCGGGACCGTGGCATGGCGGCGCCAACCAGGACGTCATGCACACGCTGATGGAACTTGACGAGAGCGGCCAGGATCCCGTGGCGTGGGTGAAAGATGCGCTCGAAGAGGGCCGACGAATCCCGGGCTGGGGCCACCGCGTATACCACGTCAAGGACCCACGTGCAAAGATTCTCGAAGCGCGTAGCGAAGCGCTCGCCGAGTCGACGGGCGAACGCAAGTGGCACGAGTACACGACCGCTGTCGAACGATACCTGACCGAGGAGGTCGGCCTTCCCGATAATGACATCGCGCCGAACGTCGACTTCTACTCGGGATCGGTCTACTACCAGCTCGGCATTCCCATCGACCTCTACACCCCCATCTTCGCGATGAGCCGGGTCGCCGGCTGGCTCGCCCACATCCTGGAGTACGTCGAAGAAAACCGGCTCATCCGACCGCGTGCGCGCTACACCGGCCCCGAGAGTCGGGAGTGGACGCCGATGAGCGAGCGGTAGACCGGGGCTGGGGGCACCGCCCGCTTGGGGATAGTACGTCGTTTTCGGTAGTTGAGAATTCGGGTTGGGCTTTTCGCAATTGCTTGCGTATCGTCGGATGTAGTGAACAAGTTATGACGGTTAAACAGATTTCACGGACGGATGTCGTGACGGCCGACCCCGACACACCAGTGCCGGAGGTCGCAACCAAGATGCGCGAACACAACGTCGGGAGCGTCGTCGTCATCGAAGACGGGACGCCGACCGGCATGCTGACCGACCGGGATATCGGCGTCGGCGTCTGGGAACACGACGATCCTGCGAGCGTGACCACAGCGGACGTCATGTCCGGGGACCTCGTAACGGTCGACGTCGAGACGGGGATCTACGACGCGCTCCAGACGGCCGAGGAGGCGAACGTGCGACGCCTGCCGGTCGTCGACGGCGACGACCTGTACGGAATCGTCACGCTCGACGACTTCCTCGTCCTGCTGTCCGGCGAGTTCGACAGCGTGTCCGGTATCATCCAGGCGGAGTCGCCTCCCTACTGAGAGGGATTATCGTAGCCAGCCGAGGGTTCCGAATCCCTTCCTTTGACACTGTCTCTCGGTTCTTCGCGAGAGAACTATAGTAGCGTTTGCAACTGTTTTCGGCAGATATCGCGATTTCGGGCGCCAGCCGCCCCTACGACGGGTCCTGGCGAAAAGCGTGAGCAATTACTTGCAAACGCTACTATATGAACGCCTACGATAATCCCCATGATACCCCGGCTTTGCACGTCGTAGGAGGAGCGTATGTGGCCGACGGCAACACGGAGGATTCCGATTCCGGACCTCCACTGCGCTAACGCGTACCGCCAACCTCGTATCCGCTTTTCTCCCCGAAACACGTATGATACGTCGTCATCTCTCTATGGCGATCAGCGTCCTGTCCCTGAATTCCGTCGGGTGCTGCGACGCCGCCCCGGGTGAGGTACTCGAGTCGATAACCCCCTCCTACTATCGAGAACCTGATATTTATACGGCGGTGCGACACGTCCACTTATAAAAGACTTCGATATACAGCGGTAGTAGCAGGGGGTTACGAGTCCACCGTTCTGGTATGAGGCGAGACCATCAACAACCACCGGACATCGACGACGACGAGTTCGACGGATGGGCCGAAGAACAGCTCGGGGACGTCGAGTACGACACGGAACTCGGGAAGGAGATGGGGAAGGACGCGATCCGGCTCGCGCGCGGCGAGATGAGCCAGGAGGCGTTCAACGAGAAGTACCACGACGCGGTCCTCGAGGAGTTCGGCGTCGACGAACGACCGACGATGACGGAGGAATGACATGCAACGCAACGATTCCGGAAACCTCGACCTGACGCGACGTGACGCGCTGAAAGCAGGTGGTACGGCAGCGGCGCTCCTCGGACTCGGCGGGACGGCGACGCACCTCACGACGACCGGCAAGGCGCAGTCGGCGTCCCTGGAGTACGAGGAGGTGCCGACGGCGTGCTGGATCGGGAAGATGGACTGTTCGGCGACCGCGAAGAAGGTCGGCAACCGGGTCGTCAAGTACGAGGGCAACCCGGACGACCCGCGCACCGAGGGGTCGCTCTGCCCGAAGGGGCAGGCCCAGATCGAGCAGGTGTACAATCCCTACCGGGTCAAGGCGCCACTGAAGCGGACGAACGAGAAGGGCCAGCACGGCGAGTGGCAGGAGATCAGCTGGGATCAGGCGATGGACGAGATCGGCGAGGACCTGAAGGCCAAAATGAAGGACGACGCGCGGCGGGTCGTCTTCCAGGTCGGCCGGAAGAAGTCGCCCCAGTGGCAGGAGGACGCCTGGGTCACGGGGACGAACAACAGGTACGACGACAGCATGGAGAAGTACGGTCACGGCGCGACCTGTTCGGACGCGATCTACCGTGCGCAGGAGCTGATGTTCAAGACCCACGGCGGGTCCGAGACGGACTTCGAGAACTGCGAGTACTTCATCGGCTGGGGCCACAACATGACCCAGGGCGGAGGCGCACACCTCTGTCAGATCACCTGGCCGAAGCAAATCGCGGACGCCCGCGACGACCAGGGGATGAAGACCGTCGCGATCGACCCGCAACGGCGTAACTCCGGCCCGTACACCGACGAGTGGGTCCCCATCCAGCCGGGGACGGACATGGCCTTCTGGCTGGCGTTCAACAGCGTCCTCGTCCGCGAGGGGTACATCGACGAGGAGTACCTCACGACGGCGACGAACGCGCCGTGTCTCGTCGCCACCGAGGGCGAGGAGGAGGGACACATCCTCCGGACCGACGACGCCGACGACCCCGCCGAGGAATGGGACTGGGCCGACGGCGAACTGGTCTACGACGAGGAAGCGGGCGAACCCGTCGCCCACGAGGCGGCCTCCGCCCCCGAAAACGTCGCGCTGCGGGGGACCTACGAGGTCGACGGCGTCGAGGCCAAACCCGCCTTCCAGCTGTACCTCGACCAGGTCCAGCAGTACGACCCCGAGTGGGCCGAGGAGATCACTGACGTTCCCGCAGACACCATCGAGAACGTCGCGATCGAGTGGGGTGAGAACGCCATGATCGGCTCGACGACTGTCGTCGATGGCGTCGAGATTCCCTATCGTCCCGTGGGAACCCATGGGTACCACGTCTCCCAGGAGGAGATGGGTCTCACGTCGTCCATGGCCCAGTACCACGCGTCCCAGCTGGTCGGTGCGATCGACGTCGTCGGGTCGACGCGGCCTCGGAAGGCGAAGTACGACGCCCCACAGGACTACGTGAAACCGTTCCGCGAACAGGCGTTCAACCCCGAGAAGATCACGCCGAATCCCGACGGCCCGGATCTGGCGGGGAGCATGTTCCACCCGATCTCGTCAACGGGGTACTCACAGAGCCACGTCAGTCTGAACAACCCCGAGAAGTACAATCTTCCCTACGGTCCCGACGAGATGACGTGGATCGTCCAGATGGCGAATCCGGTGATGTCGGCACCCCAGACCGACACGGTCATCGAGAGCATGAGCCAGATCGACAACGTCGTCGTCGTCGACCCCTGGATGAGCGAGACCGCCGACGTCGCCGGGGACTACGTCCTCCCGGCGGCGACCGCCGACAAACTCCAGGGCCCGACGGGCGGCTGGGACGGCTACGCCGACCTCGAACACATCCGGTTCCCCTCGATGGATCCGCTGTGGAACACGAAGCCCGACGCCGAGATCTTCATCGAGATGGCGAAGGCCGTCGACGCCTACGAGGAGTACGTTCTCGACATCAACGACGAACTCGGGCTGGACGGCACCGAGTATGCGTACAGCGGTGCCGACGAAGCACCAGCTGATCCGAGTGAGTTCCTGCGTGACGGGCTCGACCGCTGGGCCCGGACGAAGGGCCACGACCTCGAGTGGTTCCGTGATGGCAACGTCATCACCAACGAGTGGGAGGTCGGCGACGGCAACCGCTACGCGTACACGTGGGGAATGGACAACGACTACGGCGAGTTCAATCCCTACGACTGCAAGCACTCCTTCTACAGCGAGACGCTGGTGCGCCTCGGCGACCGCGTCGACGAACTCATGGCCCAGGAGGGCTTCGACGAGTCCGACTTCCCGTACATCCAGGACTACAACGGGTTCCCGACGTGGCGACAGCCGACGATGTTCGACTCGCCAGAGGAGTACGATCTCACGACGTTCAGCTGGCACCAGATCGAGCACAAGCAGTCCCGGTCCGCGAACAACAAGCTGCTCAACGAGATCGCGCCGCGCTCGTCCATCCGGCTGAACCCCGAGGACGCCGGCCGCATCGGCGTCGAGACTGGCGACGAGGTGACGATCGAGACCCACAACGCCCAGACGGGGGAGACCTACAGCGTCGACGGCGTCGTAATGATCCAGGACGGAATCAAACCAGGTTCCGCCGGCCTGCCTGGCACTCACGGCACCTGGAAGGACCCCGAAAACGAGGAACTGGACGAGGGACCGAACGTCAACAAGGTGTTCCCGAGCGGCCCGGGGTACATCGCATTCTCCAACGACCAGTCCTTCCACGTCCGTGCGAAGGTCGAACCCAAAGGAGGTGACAACTGATGACCCAACTCGGCATGGCGATCGACCTGGAGCGATGTTACGGCTGCCGGGCCTGCATGGAGGCCTGCAAGGTCGAGAACAGCACGCCACGCGGGGCGTTCTGGATGCACGTCTTCCGCTACGAGGAAGGCGAGTACCCGGACACCGAGCAGACGAACATGCCCCGGCCGTGCCAGCACTGCTCGGAGCCGTCGTGCGCGTCGGCGTGCCCGACGAGCGCGCGGTTCAAACGCGAGGAGGACGGCATCGTCCTCACCGACTACGACCGGTGTATCGGGTGCCGGTACTGCGAGATCGGCTGCCCGTACGGCGTCAACTACGCGCAGTTCCAGCACCCCGGGGAGGGCCAGTACGGCCACGGTCACTCCGAGAACGCCGGCGACGACACGTTCGGGTCGGGGAGCCTCGCGGACGAACTCGGGGACGAGAACCCCGGCGGGGGCAAGCCGCCGTGGCACGACCCCATCCACGATCAGGACGTCGAGCCCCGGGGGACGAAGATGTCGGGGCCGCAGCCCGAGGGCGTGATGAGCAAGTGTACGATGTGCGTCCACCGGCAGGACAACGAGGAGCGCGGCGAGCAGGGGACGACGGCCTGTCAACAGACCTGTCCCGTGGACGCCATCAAGTTCGGGGACATGGAGGACCCCGAGAGCGAACCGCGCCAGCACTTGCGGGACAAGTCCTCGTCGTCGACGTTCAAGCTACTGGAAGACCGGGGTACCGAACCGAACGTCGTCTACATCGGCGACGAGCCGGACGACGACGCCCGCGCCATCGAGGACGCGGAGTCGTTCAAGGACCCGGAGGAAGCCATCGAGATCGAGCAGAATCCACCTGAGACTCTCTCGACCGACGTGGAGGTGAAAGAATGAGTACTCCATCCGCGCGCACGCGACTCACCGAACCGCTCGAGGACACCAGCAGTATCTACTACGGCCTCGTCGCCGTCGCGGTCCTGTTCGTCCTCGGAATGCTGTACAGCTTCGTGACGGTCCTCACGGAGGGTCACGCCGTCACCGGCCTGAACAACTGGGGGACCGAAGCGGGCGTCCCCTGGGGGCTGGACATCGGCGCGTTCACGTGGTGGGCCCTGATGGGCGTCGGCGCCATCGCGCTCTCGGCGATCATCCGGGTCTTCGAACTCGAGGACTACGAACCGTACGCCCGACTCGGCGAGCTCGTGACGCCGCTGGCGTTCCTCGCGAGCTTCCTGCACATCGTCTTCGACCTCGGGCAGCCGTTCCGGGTGTTCAACACCCTGATCTACCTCCCGCTGGAGTCCCCGATCGCGTGGGACGTCATCCTGCTCGCCGGACTGGGCCTGCTCTCGGTCGCGTACCTGCTCGTGTCCATCCGTCGAGACGTGCACGAGCTGCACCGGGAGGACGGCGTCCTCCCGTCCGCCCTCGCACCCGTCTACGACGCCCTACTGATCGGCTACGACGATTCGGAGACGGACGACGACGGCAGGGGCCTCCAGTGGTGGCTCGCGGCCGCGGTACTGGTGTTCATCCCCGTCGTCGGCGGCGGGCTCGTCCCGTTCGTCTGGGGGCCGTTCGGCGTGAACATCAACTGGTTCGGCGCGATCCAGGGGCCGACGTTCCTCGTGGGGAGCATGACCGTCGGTGCCGCGACGCTGCTGTTCGTCGGCGGCGTGATGCGGTTCGCGTACGACCTGGAGGACGTGTTCACCGACGAGACGCTCCGGCAACTCGGCGTGTTCACCGGCGCGCTCGCGTTCACGTACATGCTGGGCGTCTTCTACGAGATCCAGACGGGGACGTTCGCGGCCGACATGGCCGACCCGAACGTCTCGGAACTCGTGTTCCAGGGGTCGCTCGCGCCGCTGCTGTGGCTCGCGATCGCGGCCGTCGTCATCCCGACGATCTACCTGGTCCTCCAGCAGGCGCTGGGCCGGTTCAGCCTCGTCGGAACGGTCGTCTTCGCCGGCGTGATGCTCGTCGGCGTCCTCCACCAGGAGACGTGGCTGACCGTCGGCGGCCTGATGTACCCCGATCTGATGTATCCCATCGGCGAGTACACGCCGTCGATCTACGAGTGGTTGAACCTGATGGGGACGACGGCGCTGGTCGCGCTCGGCCTCCTCGTCTTCGTCAAGACGCTCCCGGTGCTCGCAACGAACGGGGTCGAATCGGGGCGATGAGCAACGAACACGTCGACGCTCGAACGGACGGGGCCGATTCGGCCACCGAGGAACCGGGCGAGCCCGCTACCGAGAACGCGGACGAGACCGCGCAGGAGATAGACGCACGCGTCTACCGCGTGCTGGGCGAGCAGCTCCTCGCCCGCCCCGACCGCGAGCGAGCCGACGCCCTCGGTGTCTGGGCGAGCGAGTGGCGATGCAACGCCGAGACGCTCCCGCCGGAGTTCGACGCGGCGCTGGAACGGATCGAGGACGGCGCAACCGCCAGCGAGGAGTCGCTCAGGACGGCGTACACCCACCTCTTCCGCGGGGTCTCCGAGCAAGCGCCCGATCCGCCGTACGAGTCGATGTACGTCGACGGGAGCTTCTACAGCGGGACGACCACCGAGATCCGGAAGGGCTACCGGTGGGCCGGACTCGACGTCGACGACACGTTCGGCAACGAGCCGCCGGACCACCTGGGGCTCGAACTCCAGTTCCTCGGCGAACTCGTCGCGATGGACGACGGCGACAGGGAGCCCGACGAATCCGACGACCCCGACGTCGGTGACGCACTGTGGTGGCTGCTGGACGAGCACCTGACGGAGTGGCTGCCGGCCTACCATGCCCGTTTCCAGCGCGAGGACCCACACGAGTACTACGCGGGACTGCTCGACCTGGCGCTCGCGGTCGTCACGTCCCATCACAAGCGTCTCCAGGAGGACCGATGACGATGCTCGACGCGCACAACGTCTACGAGATCGAGTTCGACGTGCCGCCATGTCGTCGCGAGTCCTTCGACGACTGGCTGACCGAGGACGTCGTCGAGTGGGTCAGCCACGGGACGGTCGCGTTCTTCGAGGTGTTCCAGAACGACACGGGGATGTCCCCGGAGGTGAAGTTCGTCTTCGGGTTCGAGACGCTCGAACAGTGGGCGACGTTCGTCGGAAGCGACGCACACGACGCCGCCATCGACAGCCTCAGCCAGCTCGCGGAGAACAGAGAGGCGGTCCTGTGGCAGCGAGCGTCGGTCAAGCTCGACGACACGCTCGACCGACCGATCGGTGACGGCGGCGGGGTCCGAGAGATCGAACGACGCAATGCGGACGCGGTACTATCACAATGACCGACGAACTCAGAGAGAAGCTCCGAGGTATCGAGGACCCGATCATCGGCGAGGACGTCGTCTCCGCCGGCCTGGTCGAGGAGATCGAACTGGAGGACGGCGTCGCGGAGATCTCGCTCGCACTGGGCGCCCCCCACTCGCCCGCGGAAACCGAGATCGCGGAGCAGGTCCGAGAGGTCGTCCGGGAGGCGGGCTACGAGCCGTCGCTCTCCGTCGACATCGACGACAAGACGCCGGCGGCGATGGTCGAGGACGCCCCGAACGTGATCGCGGTCTCCTCCGGGAAGGGTGGCGTCGGCAAGAGCACCGTCGCAGTGAATCTCGCGACGGCGATGACCCAGCGCGGGGCCGCTGTCGGGCTCTTCGACGCCGACGTGTACGGGCCGAACATCCCACGGATGCTCGGCGTTTACGACCACCCGGGGATGGCGGAAGACGACGAGACGCTCATCCCCGTAGAGCGGTTCGGGATGAAGCTGATGAGCATCGGGTTCCTGGTCGGTGAGAACGACCCGGTCATCTGGCGTGGGCCGATGGTCGACAAGGTACTCACGCAGCTCTACCACGATACCGACTGGGGCGACCTCGACTACCTCGTCGTCGACCTGCCGCCGGGGACCGGCGACGCACAGCTATCGATGCTCCAGCAGATGCCGGTCGTCGGATCGGTCGTCGTGACGACGCCCCAGGACGTCGCACTCGACAACGCCCGGAAGGGCGTGCGGATGTACGACGACTACGACGCCCACGTGCTCGGTGTCATCGAGAACATGAGTACGTTCGTCTGCCCGGACTGCGGGAGCGAACACGACGTGTTCGACGTCGGCGGTGGGGAACGCCTCGCCGACGAGTACGACATCCCGTTCCTGGGCCGAGTCCCGCTGGATCCGTCGATCCGGGAGTCGGGCGAGGACGGCGAACCGATCGTCACCGACGACACCGCGTCGACGGAGATCTTCGAGGACATCGCGGGGCGCGTGATGGACCGCGTCGGCGAGGTCAGACGGCAATCGCACCGACTGACTGCAAACCAGCCGAACGCACCAACGCCACAATAGAAGTCGGCCACCTGCTCTCGGCCGATAGCGAATCCCGGTACTGCACGCAACCAACGTCGAATCGAGAACCACAGAGGGACATAATGAACGAAGACTGGAATATAGTCGTCTGCGTCAAACAGGTGCCGGACGCGGATGACGTCACGATCGATCCGGAGACAGGGCGATTGAACAGGTCTGACGCACCAGCGGTACTGAACTCGCCGGACGCCAACGCGATCGAAGCGGCACTCGAACTACGAGAGCGCGTCGGTGGCGGGCGAGTGACCGCGATCACGATGGGGCCACCACCGGCAAGTGCGGTCCTCGAGGTCGCGGTTGCACTCGGTGCGGACGACGGCGTGTTGCTAACGGACCGTGCGTTCGGCGGGAGCGACACGTGGCCGACGAGCCTCGCGCTCGCTCGCGAAGCCGAAGAACTCGACGCGGACGTCGTCATCTGTGGCGAGGAAAGCACGGACTCGTCGACGGGGCAGGTCCCGCCAGGGATCGCGGCCCACAACGAGTGGGCGCAACTCACGTACGTCGAGGAGCTCGAACCACGCCCCGAGGACGACGAGTTGATCGCACGGCGAGACGTGGAAGGTGGCTACGAGCGCGTCGGTGCGGAACTCCCCGTCGTCGTCGCGGTCGGGTTCGGCGAGAACGACCCGCGGACTGGGGGACTTCACCGGAAGATATACGCGGAGACCGAGTTCGAGCCCGACACGGTCGACGCGACCGATCTCGGCATCGAGGACGAAGTCGGACTCGCGAACTCGCCGACGAAAGTCGGTGGGATGGACACCGCCGATCCGGTAGCGCGCGAGAACGAGATCCTCGAATCGACCGACGAACTCACCGAGCGCATCGAGGAGGCGATGTAGATGAGCGACGTGAACGTCGACGACTACGACGACGTCTGGGTGTTCGTCGAACAGCACGCCGGAACGGTCGCGCCCGTCTCGTGGGAACTTCTCGCGGAGGGGCGACGGCTCGCCGACGAGAAAGACGAAGCGCTCGTCGCACTGGTCATCGGCGAGGACGTCGAGGAGATCGCGGCGGACGCCATCGCTCGGGGGGCAGATCGTGCGCTCGTGGCGGACGACCCCGTGTTCGAACCGTACCGCGCCGATCCGTATGGCGCGCAATTCCGTGCGGTCGTCGAGGACCGCAAGCCCGATGTCGTCCTCATCGGCGGCACGCACACCGGTCGCGACTTCGCCGGACGCGTCGCCGTCCCGACGATGGCCGGGCTTACAGCGGACTGCACTGAACTCGACGTGGACGACGAGGGACTCCTGCTCGCGCGACGCCCGACGTTCGAGGGCGACGCCATGGCGACGATCAAGTGTCCTGACCACCGCCCGCAGATGGCGACCGTCCGCGCTGGCGTCTACGAACCCGCCGAGCGCGAGGACGGGCAGGCAGTGGGCGATGACCCGGCCGAACGCGAGGGAGCGATCGAGTTCGTCGACGTCGTGGTCGACGAACCCGATACGGTCTCCCGAGTCCTCGAGCGAGAAGTCGGTACGGTCGCAGACATCACGGACGCCGACGTCCTCGTCGCGGCCGGCGGTGGCTGTGACGGCGACGTCGCGCCCGTACAGGAGCTCGCGGACGTTCTCGACGGTGAACTCGCCGCCTCGAGGAAAGCTGTAGACGAAGGGTGGGTGGAGCCATCGCGACAGGTCGGACAGACCGGGAAGACGGTCCGCCCCGACCTGTATGTCGCGTGTGGAATCAGCGGCGCCGTCCAGCACCTCGAAGGTATGAACGATAGCGCTACCGTGATCGCGATCAACGACGACCCGAACGCACCGATATTCGAGCACGCCGACCACGGGATCGTCGGCGACCTCTTCGACGTCGTCCCCGAACTCACGGCGCAACTGCGAGACGGTGACGACCGACGGGTGATCGACGCATGACCGACGAAGCGAACTACGACGGCGCGTTCGACGCGATCGTCGTCGGCGCCGGTCTCGCCGGGACCGCCGCCGCGTTGACGATGGCACGCCGCGACCTCGACGTCCTCGTCATCGAACGTGGTACTGCGCCGGGAACGAAGAACGTCTTCGGTGGCGTGATGTACACGCCGACGCTCCGCGAACTCGTCGACGTCGAAGACGCTCCGACGGAACGCTACGTCGCGGAGAAACGATACGGGATTCTCAGCGACGACGGCGACGAGACCGCGGTGACGATGCGTCCACAGGCGTGGAACGACGCACCGCACAACGACTCCTTCACGGTCATCCGCAGACGGTTCGACGAGTGGTTCGCCGAACAGGCCGTCGACGCAGGGGCGACGCTCGTCACCGAAACGACCGTCACCGACCTCCTGAAGGAGAACGGGACCATCGTCGGCGTGCAAACCGACCGTCCGAACGGGGCGATCGAGGCGCCCGTGGTCGTGCTCGCGGAGGGCGCGAACTCGCTCGTTAGCGAAGGCGCGGACCTGAAACGGACCGACGACAGGAAGGACGTCGCGGTCGCAGTGAAGGAAGTCCGGAAGTTCGATCGTGACGTCATCGAGGAACGGTTCCGGTTGTCCGGGGACGCCGGAGCGGCCTACCACTACTTCGGCGACGGTGCGGTCGGTGACACCGTCGGTGGCGGGTACATCTACCCGAACAAACGAACGATCTCGATCGGCGTTGCGTATCGGATCGAGGACGCCGCAACGCGGAACCGGTCTCCCGAGGACGTCCTCAACGACTTCAAGCACCATCCCGCGATCGCGCCGCTCGTTCGCGGCGGCAACATGGTCGAGTACTCCGCGCACGCCATCCCCGAAGGTGGCGTCGACGCGATGCCCGACCTCGTCCACGACGGTGCGGTCATCGCGGGCGACGCTGCAGGGATGGTCCTCAACAACGGCATCCACCTCGAAGGCACGAACATGGCGATCGAGAGCGGCTATCACGCCGGGGACGCCGTGGCGGACGCCATCGAACAGGGTCGAACGAACGCTCGCGCACTCGCGCCCTACGAGGAGAACGTCCGCAACTCGTTCGTCGTCGAGAACCTCGAGCACTACGACTTCTTCCACGAGCTCATCGCGGACGACCGCGACTTCCTCTTCGAGGACCTCCCGCGAGCACTCGCCGACGCGCAACGCGAGTACTTCCGAATGGACAAGACGTCCAAGGACGAGCACGTGTCCCGCGCCAAAGCCCGAATGCTGGACGCCACCGGCGGCTGGTTCGGTGCGGCGAAGAAGGCCTGGAAATACCGGAAGGTGTTATCATGAGCACGCAACACGACGACGCCGACGACGACGTGGAGAATCCCCCGCTCGAAGACCGCCTGTACACGGTCAAGTACAGCGACAGCGGCGAATCGCACCTCGACGTCACCATCCCCGGTATCTGTGCCGAGAAGTGCACCACCTACGCGTGCCAGGAGGTCTGTCCTGCCGACGTGTGGGAGGTCCCGGATGGCGACGAACCACCGCACATCGCGTACGAGAACTGCCTCGAGTGCGGGAGCTGTCGCTGGGCGTGCTCGCACGGTAACGTCGAATGGGAGTACCCCGAGACCGGCAACGGCGTCTCCTACAAGTTCGGCTAAGGGTCATTCCCGGGGTTTTCGAGACGAACGAGCTCGTTCGGATCGAAGGACGTTACGAAGCGCGCGGCGTTTCGGACCACTATACTTCAATATATGGTCAACTGAATCGGCTCGAATTCGACCAGTATTTGGCTTTCTCGGTGGTTTGTACGCCACAGGGTGTCTTTCTATCGACGTGTCGAACGCCAGTCCGATAGACTTAATTGAGTAGAAATTCAAGTATCTGGTAGAGACACAATGACTGGACTCATCGACTACCTCCGGAAGCCGTTCGACTTCCTGTATGCTCACACGTCGGACGAGACGGACACGCACGGCATCTACGCCGACACGCGGTCGGAGGGCGGCGTCTACTCGATCACGAGCACGCAGTCCGGCGTGAGTACTTACGCCGCCTACGAGGCGGACGACGACCGGGAGATGCCCGGGAGCGTGCTTCCACAGGACGTCGAGACGCACGACTGTGCGGACCCTCGGACGTGTCCCGACTGCGAGCCAGCTGTGGCCGACGACTGAGACACCCAGCCCAGAAGTTTGAAAGAGTAGACAAGTATACTGGCATCTCGTCCGATTCGCTGAACGACGAGTGAACATCGAAACGAAGGTTTTCCGGCAGACAGCAACTACGAGTGTGTAGATACGGCGTACAGCTGACGCCCCTCGAACGAAACGATTAATTGAATTTACGCTCAATAATCACCTGATGGCACAAGCGACGGAACGACTTCGCCGATATCTCGACGACGAACTCGGGGAGTGTCGCAGCGAGGACGTGGAACGACGCCTCGACGAACTCGGCACGCTCGAGGCCGGACTCGGGGCGGAACGTGCCGAGGCCGAACTCGACGTGCTCTCCGCACTAGCCAACGAGACGCGCTACACGCTCGTGCGCGTGCTCGTCGCCGCCCGGGAGGAACTCTGCGTCTGTGAACTGAACGCCGTCGTCGACGTGAGCGAGAGCGGCCTCAGCCACGCGCTCTCGGCGCTCGTCGACGCCGGACTCGTCGACGGACGGAAGGACGGTCGCTGGAAGAAGTACCGGGCGACCAACCGCGCGGTCGCGCTCGTCACAGTCCTCGAAGGGAGCGTGACCGTCGATGAGTGACGTCGAACACGACCACGGCCCCGATTGCGACTGCGAGAGCTGTGGCGACCCGCGGTCGATGGACTTCCTCGACAAGTACCTCACCGTCTGGATCTTCGGTGCGATGGCGATCGGCGTCGGCCTCGGCTTCGTCGCACCCGCCGTGACCCAACCGATCCAGGACTTCCATCTCGTCGAGATCGGTCTCGTCCTGATGATGTACCCGCCGCTCGCGAAGGCGAACTACTCGCAGCTCCGAGCCGTCTTCAGCAACTGGCGCGTGCTCGGGTTGAGCTTGCTCCAGAACTGGCTGATCGGCCCGACCTTGATGTTCGGGCTCGCAGTCATCTTCTTCAGCGGCCTCACTCCCGGCCTGCCGGCACGTCCCGAGTACTTCCTCGGCCTCGTGTTCATCGGGATGGCGCGCTGTATCGCGATGGTCCTCGTCTGGAACGAACTCGCAGAGGGATCGACCGAGTACGTGACGGGGCTGGTCGCGTTCAACAGCCTCTTCCAGATCGTCACCTACGGCGTCTACGTCTGGTTCTTCGCACTCTTCCTCCCGCCGCTGTTGGGCATGGAGTCGCTCGTCGCCGGCATCACGACCTTCGACATCACGATGATGCAGGTGTTCGAGGCGATCTTCGTCTTCCTCGGGATTCCGTTCGCCGCCGGCTTCCTGACCCGCTACTTCGGCACCCGCCTCAAGAGCGAGACGTGGTACGACGAGGAGTTCGTCCCGAAGATCGACCCGCTCACGCTCGTCGCACTCCTGTTCACCGTCATCGTGATGTTCGCCACGCAAGGCGGCACCATCGTCGCCTCGCCGGGCGACGTCCTCCTGATCGCGGTGCCGCTGACTATCTACTTCGTCGTGATGTTCCTCGTGAGCTTCGGGATGGGTCGAGGCATCGGCGCGGACTACTCGACGACGACGGCGATCGGGTTCACCGCGGCGAGCAACAACTTCGAACTCGCGATCGCCGTCGCCGTGGCGGTGTTCGGCGTCGGCTCCGGCGTCGCGTTCGCGACCGTCGTCGGCCCACTCATCGAAGTCCCAGTCCTGCTCGCGCTGGTCAACGTCGCGCTGTACTTCCAGCGAAAGTTCGACTGGCGTGGTGCCACGACCGGACAGCTCACCGCGACCAGTTCGGAACCGACTCCCGACGACGACTGAGTAGCGACACCGATCCGGTTCGAATCGCGCTCACGTCCAGTACGCCAGCATCCGCCCGACGAACTCCCTCGTGGAGAGGTCCGCCTGTGACGGAGCTGATCCGTGGCCAGTAGAACCCCACGAGTTCGGTCGTCGGCGCAGTCAGGTTCCGGTTTCGCCGTCGTCGGCGGCGAGGTTGACGTAGGAGACGAGGAACTCCATGAACGCCCGTTCGACCTTCCGAAGGTGATTGGAGGCGGTGGTCTTCGTGATACCCATCTCCTCGGCGAGTTCTTCGAGGGTGGTCTCGCGAGGGATCTCGAAGTAGCCTTCTTCGAGTGCGAGCGTGATGAGTTCCCGCTGGCGTGCGGGGATGGTGCCCAGAAGTTCCTGCCACTCGGCCGCGCTCGGCGTCACCTGGCGGCTGTAGTCGTTCGAGATGCGTTCGACGGAGACGGCGCCGAACTCCGAGAGCACCTCCGTCGCCTGCGAGAGCTCCTCGCGGTCGTTCAGGAGGAGGTCGAAGCACTCGCGGCCGTCCTCTAGCTTCGTCGGGCCGATGGGGAGAAAGCCCTCGTAGAGGAGGGTCTGGAGCGGCGTGAACTCCGAGAGCGACGCGCGGATGAAGAACGTGACCGACTCCCGCCCGGAGTGCTCGACCTCGTACCGCTCCAGGATGTCGACGGCTTCGATGTCGTCGTGGTTCCTGACGACGTCGAGCGAGGCGTCGACGTCGTCGGCCTCGAGCGCGACGATACCGATGTACCGCCGGTTCCGGAACGTGGACGCGACGAACTCCGCGAACGCCCCGTAACGGACGAGTTCTGCGGTCCAGTCCTCCTCGTACCGGACGCAGACCTTGGCGGTGAGCATGTCTATTACTCCTCCTTCAGCGGTTTAAATTGCGGCTATGCTCGCCCGCCCCGGACTGCCACGGCGCCAGGAGTGACCGAACGCGAGCGTCGCCGTTCTCCAGGTGAGCGATGGTCTCGTCCACGATGCGTTCCGGGAGCCGGTTCGAGACGAGCGACACGATTTTCTCGCGACGCTCGTCGGGCGAGAGCGGTCGGTCTCGGGCACCTCGTGGACGGGTGACCTCGGATTCGTACGTTCGACCGTCGTCGGTCCGGACGGTGACGCGAGCGAGGCACTCCGTCGGGAACCGGTCGTCCAGAGCGGGGTCGACGACGAGTTCGACGCGGTCGGCGAGCGACCCGACGAGTGAGTTCGAGCGCGCGTCCGCGGCGAGTTCCGTCGGCGTGAACTCGCCCCTCGCGAGCGCTGCGGCGACCGGATACGGGTACGAGTACTCCGCGGCCTCGACGCACCCGGGACGACGGGTTTCGAGGTGCGTGGCCGCCTCGAACGTGTGCACGCGAACAGCGTCGACGTCGCCGGGGTCGATGGACTCGCGTTCGCGAACGTCGAGGACGGCGTCGACGCCGGGGTGCGCCCAGCGACAGCACGGATACGGTTTCAGATAGCCTCGCGTGACCTGGAAGGTGTCACCGAGGTCGTCGGTGACGTCGACCGCTGACTCGTCGAACACGGTCCCGGACGCGGTAAAGCCACTGGCGGCGAGGTCCGCCGCGGCGACGCCCGCGAACGCGCCCCAGCCGATGCCGTCCTTCGTCATCCCGGGGTGTTCGACGCCGCGCATGATCGGTGTTCGTGGTGCGTGGTACTCGGCGGTGCCCAGCGCCGCAGCCGTCGTGTCGTGGTCGTAGTCGCGGAGACGTGCTGTCACCGCGGCCGCACCCACGGCGCCCCACGACCCGGTGCCGGTGTAGACGCCGTCGGTCGCGTGGATGGCGACGCCCGCACGGACCGCGAGTTCGTACCCGACGCCGAACGCGACGAGGAGGTCGCGGACGCTGGCGTTCTCGGCCTCGGCGACCGCGAGGGCGGCCGGGAGGACGACCGCTGCCGGGTGTCCCTTCACCTCGCGGTGGCCGTCGTCGACGTCGAGCGCGTTCGCGGCGGTGGCGTTCACGAGCGTCGCGCCCTGGACCGACGAGCGGTTCCCGTCGCCGTCGAGCACGGTCGCGGCGTCGCCGTCGTGGTGCGCGTCGGTGTACGAGCGAACGACGCCCGCAGTCGGGAGATCGAATCCACCGGTCGTCGCGGCGAGCGTGTCGAGCACGCGCGCCACGAGGTGCTCTCGGGGGTCGCCAGCGAACGCGTCGAGGGTGGCCGTCCGTGCGAACGCGACGGCGTCATCAGTGGTCATTTCGGCGATAGTATGCGTCGAAGTGGTGGCTGACAGGGGAGAGAGTTCCTGCGTCGAGAGTTCGTCGCCAGCGCGTCAGTCGTCGGCGGGCGCGGCCTCGACCTCGTCCCAGTCCTGCTTCGCGACGTCGAGGTCGTAGAGGTCGATGGCGTTCCCGCCGAGGATCTTCGCCTTCTGGTCCTCGTCCGCGCCGATGCAGTTGATCTTCTCCAGCGCGACGGGGATGTTCGAGGAGTGCTCGGCCGCCATGAGGAGCTTCTCCGCGCCGACGCGCTCCATCGCACGCCGGATGTACATGTTCATCGCGAGCGTGGTGTCGAGGTAGATGTTGTCCCACCGGTCGGCCATCTGGATGGCTTCCTGCGTGAGCGTGTACGCGCCGCCCATGTGCGCGAAGATGATGTCGAGTTCGGGGTAATCGTCCGCGGGGTCCATGTACATCCCGGGCACGGAGAACGGCATCCCGTGCGGGCCGGTGTGAACCATCACGGGGACGTCGTTCTCGACGCACGCGTCGTAGACGTCGTACGCGATGTCGGAGGTCGGGTCGACGCCCCACGCGAGCGTGTGGAGCTTCACGAACTTGAAGTCGAGTTCCTGCACGCAGCGCGTGATCTCCTCGTGCACGAACTCAGTGCCGAGGTGGGGGTTGACCGCGGCGGTACCGAAGATGCGGCCGGGGTACTCCTCGCTCGCCTCGTAGATCTGGTCGTGAACCTCGCTGACGGACTCGTCCGTCTCCCCGCCGAGGGGCTGGAGGATGGTCGCGTCGACCTGGTTCTCGTCCATGGCGTCGATGACCTGCTGGACGCTCTCGGACCACTCGAAGGTCCGGTCGGTCTCCGCGTCTTCGTTCCCGAGGTGGTGGTGGCCGTTGACGACTGGGTGGTCTGTCATTGCGATTAGTGCATGAGTGAATCGTGGGTATGACTCTTGACGGGAACGTGTCCACCGTTGAAGTGGGGGGGCGGAATATCGAGTTGCACGCGGTCGTGCGTCGACGACTGGCAGTCGCTTCGGACGCAGAACCGTGCGACAACTGGCAGTCGCTTCGGGCGCAGGACCGTGCGACGACTGGCAGTCGCTTCGGGCGCAGGACCGTGCGACGACTGGCAGTCGCTTCGGGCGCAGGACCGTGCGACGACTGGCAGTCGCTTCGGGCGCGAAATCGTTCGAGGCCGCCGTTCGGGCAGGACGACGAGCTCTCAGTCGAGGTCGAGGAGGTCGGTCGGCGTGTCGACGAGACAGCGACGGACGGCTTCGCGGTCGAGTCCGGCGTCGAGGACGGCTTCGGCGAACTCGCCGAGACCGGGAACCGGCGGGTTCTCGGCTTGCCCGTAGTCGGTCGCGAGAACGGCGTTGTCGGGGCCGACGCGCTCGATGGCGTCGGCGACGCGGTCGACGGTGTGGCCGTCGGTGCTCGCGACGGAGTACGCGCAGTACTCCATGACCGCTCCCATCTCGGCGAGGCGCTCTTGCCGGTCGAGCGAGACGTCGACGACGCGGAAACAGGGATGGTTCACGAGACAGTCGACGCCGCGGTCCGCGCACGCACCCACGACCGCCTCGATCTCCGCGGGAGTCGCGTGGCCGGTACCGACGACGGCGTCGTACGCCGCGGCGAGGTCGAGTATCTCCGCCGTCGCGGCCGTGACCTCGCCGTCGACGGCGACGGGGATCTCCTCGTCGACGCCCGGGACGCGCTGGCCGACGAACCGTTCGACGCCCGCCGCACGCGCCTGCGAGGCGTGGTTCGCGCTCCACGCCGTCGGCAGCCAGACCATCTTCCCGCCGAGTTCCAGCGCGGTCTCCACCGCATCGCGGTTCAGGCCACCGACGGTGCCGTTACAGGCGACGCCACCGTAGAGGACGTCCTCGTCGACCGCGTCGTTCACGAGGTCGACGCGGCCCACGGTCGGGACGACGTGGCTCTTCACGACGACACCGGCCATCCCGGCCGCGCTCGCCTCTCGGGCCAGTTCGACGTCGTTCTGGAAGCGCTCGACGAGGTCCGGTGCCGTGTGAACGTGCACGTCCACGGCACCCTCAAGCAGGTCTTCCGAGTCGGCCGCCGAACGGTCGTCGTCAGTCATGCCAATACCTCCGCGAGCAAGACCAATGGATGTCGGGTCTCGACGTCGCAGTCCGCGAGCTGTTGGCCGCAGGACGCCCCGCCTGCGGCGACGACGTCGGCGTCGACCTCGCGCAAGCGCTCTGCGAGGTCAGTCCCCAGTTCCATCGACAGGTCGTAGTGTTCGGTCTCGTACCCGAACGCGCCGGCCATCCCACAGCAGGTCGCATCGACGGGCGTCACCTCGTACCCGGCCCGTCTGAGGAGGCCGACCGGTGCGTGGTCTCGCCCGCGCGCTGTCGCGTGACAGTGACCGTGGAACGCGACCGTGCGGTCGGCGACTTCGCCATCGCGCCCACCGACGGCGGCGTCGATGGAGAGGTCGCCCGCGGTAGCGGCGTCGAAGAGGAAGCCGGCGACGGTATCGACGGCGTCGGGGAGGTCGCCGGGGTCGTCGACGAGGTCGTCGTACTCCTCGATGGCGCTCGCACAGGACGGTTCGAGCGAGAGAATCGGCACTCCGGGATCGCGGGCGTCGGTGGTCGTGGCGTCGAGCCTGTCGCCGGTCGTGGCGTCGAGTGCGTCGACGTTCGCAGCGGCGTCCGCTCGCGCGGAGTCGACCATCCCCTGGGAGAGCGCCGGTCGGCCACAGCAGTTCACGTCCGGTATCTCGACGGCGTACCCGAGCGCTTCGAGCACGCGCACCGTCGCGCGCCCGACTTCGGGGTGGTTGTACGTCGTGTAGCAGTCGGGGTAGAGCACGACCGCGCCGCGGTCGCCGGCAGTGGCCGCGGGGTCGTGGTCGTCGAACCACGCCAGTAGCGACTCGCTCGCGAACTCCGGGAGCTCCCGCCGTCGGTCGATCCCGAGGGTCTTCTCCGCGAGCACACGGGCAGCGTCGAGGGACGCGAGGCGGTTCGCGGCCGGCGCGAGCGTGCTCCCGACCCGGTTCAGCGTCCGGACGTTCCCGAACAGCCGCGACCGGAGCGGAATCCCCTCCTCCTGGTGTTTCTGGTGCTTCGCTTCGGTCTTCAGTTTCGCCACGTCCACGCCCGTCGGGCACTCCGTCTCGCAGGCCTTGCAGGAGAGACAGCGGTCGAGTACGTCCTCCTGGAACCAGTCGCTCGTCAGCGCGTCCTCGCCGAGTTCGCCGTCGATCGCGTCCCGGAGCGCGTTCGCCCGACCGCGCGTGCTCGTGACCTCCTCGCCGGTCGCGCGATACGACGGACACATCACGCCACCCTCCGTCGTCCGGCACTTCGAACAGCCGTTGCACTGTTCGACGAGCGACCCGAACCCGTGCTCGTCCTCGAAGGAGAGCGCGCTATCGACCGGTTCGGGGTCGTACCCGTCGTACCTGAGTGCGTCCTGCGGGGACGCCAGTTCTCCCTCAGCGTCCGGGACGACGTTCGCCGGGTTGCAGACGTCCTCCGGGTCGACCGTCCGCTTCACGCGCTCGAACGCGTCGTACAGCGTCTCGCCGTACATCTCGGGGAGGTATGCCGACCGCAGGCGGCCATCTCCGTGCTCGCCCGACACCGCACCGCCGACGTCGAGCACGATCTCGTGCACGCGCTCGGAGACGGCTTCGAGGCGCTCCCGGTCCCGCTCGTCCTTGAGGTTCAGGAACGGTTTGACGTGGAGGACGCCCTGGCCGGCGTGCCCGAACACGCTCGCGTCCAGGCCATGTTCTGCGAGGACGTCCGCCACGCGGTCGAGGTACTCCGGGAGTCGTGCTGGCGGAATCGCCGCGTCCTCGATGAACGAGATGGCTTGCTCGTCGCCGGGGCGACGATTCAGGAGCGGGTTCGACGCCTTCCGCACCTTCCAGAGACGGTCCTGGTCGGCGTCGGTGAGCGCGCGCTCGACGCCGACGACCCCTTCGGTCGTACTCGCGGCGACGACCTCGTCGAGACGCCGCTCCCGCTCGCCGGCCGCGCACTCGACCTCCACGAGGAGCGACGCACCGGCGTCCTCCGGAACGAGGTCGATCCCCCACGCGTCCCGAGCGTGTCCGAGTACCGCGTCGTCCACGAGTTCGACCGCGCTCGGGTCCGCCGACAGCGCGCCAGTGACCGCGTCCGCCGCAGTCCGGACGTCGTCGTAGAACACGAGCGCCGCCGCGCTCGACTCCGGGCGCTCCGTCAGTTCGAGCGTGACCTCCGTGACGACGCCGAGCGTGCCCTCGCTCCCGACCAGGAGCTTCGAGAGGTCGACCCACGAGCCGTCGCTCGCGGCGCTCTCCTGGAGGTCGTACCCCGAGGAATTCCGGTCGACGTCGGGATACCGGGCGTCTATCTCGTCGGCGTGCTCGGTCGCGACGTCGACGACGGTCCTGTAAAGGTCCCCGACGCGGTCGTCGCGGTCCAGTTCAGCGTCGAGTGCGTCGCCCTCTCGACGAGCGAACGCCGCGACGGACCCGTCCGGGAGCACGCACTCCATGCGACGAACGTTGTCCCGGGTCGTCCCGTGCCGGACCGAGTGCGCGCCAGCGGCGTCGTTCGCGACCATCCCACCGATCGTACACGTGCTCGACGTGCTCGGATCCGGCGGGAAGTAGAGCCCCTCCGACGCCAGTTCGGCGTTCAGTTCGTCGAGGACGACCCCCGGCTGGACCGTGACCGTCTTCGCCGCCGGGTCGACGGAGAGGACGTCGTCGAAGTGCCGCGAGCAGTCCAGCACGATGCCGTCGCCGACGGCGTTCCCCGTCAGGCTCGACCCGGCGCCGCGGGCGACGACGCTCGTCCCGTGCTCGCGGGCGAACGCGAGCGTCCGACGGACGTCGCCCGTGGACGCCGGCCAGACAACGCCCGCGGGCTCCACGCGATAGATGCTAGCGTCCGTCGCGTACAACGTCCGCGCTGTATCCCCGAAGTCAACCTCCCCCTGGAGCGTCGCCAAATCGGAGGGGACGCCGGCGGGTCGATCCGTACTCATATGAGCGCCCTCGTGCGCACGTCCGATGGCCCTTCACTCGAACATGGCGCACCCTTCAAAGGGATCGACCACGATCACGGCAGCGACTGGGGCCACCTGAAAAAGCAGTCCACATGTGCCGGTGCAGAGTGAAGTGGCTCGCACCAGCAGGGACACGCAATGGTTCGAGACGCGCGCGTCGCGGCCTGCCAGTTCGAGCCGACCATCGGCGACGTCGATGCGAACGTCGACGCAGTCGACCGGTCGCTATCGAGCCTCCCCGACACCGTCGCGGTCGCCGTCTTCCCGGAGCTGGCAGCGACCGGCTACGACCTCGACACCGCACGCGAACTCGCAACAGCGGTCCCGGGCGCGCTCACAGACAGCTTCGTCGACGTCGCTCGCGAGCACGAGACAACCATCGTCGTCGGCGTCCCGGAACGAGACGCGGACGCCCTGTACAACACGCTCGTCGTCATCGACGCCGACGGCGTCACCGCAACGTACCGCAAGCAGTACCCGTGGGGTGACGAATCCGGCGTCTTCGCCACCGGCGACGGACCGACGACGGTCGACACCGAGGCAGGCACCCTCGGCCTCGCCCTCTGCTACGACCTCAACTTCCCCGAACTCGGCCTCGACTACGCACGCGCAGGCTGTGACGTCCTGGCAGTATCGGCCGCCTGGCGCCGGAGTTTCCAGGCCGACTGGCGGTTGCTCACCAGAGCACGCGCACTCGACGGCCCCTACTACGTCGCCGGCTCGAATCACGTCGGCGACCAGGCCGGCCGCATCCACGCCGGCGGCAGCCTCGTCGCCGACCCGACCGGAACCGTCCTCTCCGAAGTCAAACGCGGCCACGGCCACGCCGTCGCACCGGTGGAAGGGAGCCGACTCGAAACCGCACGCGAACGGAACCCCGTTCGACAGACCAGGAACTGGAACGACTCGCCCTGATCCCGCGACACTCGACCGGCTCGATTCGGCACGCAAGAACGCCAGCGAGATGTCGGCGACGGAGACGTACGCCGACGGTGAGCCGGCAGTAACTGACCCGCTCACGGTGATGGATCGCGTTGGGGCGGACAACGAGTCGTTCGACCGGACGCTGTCGGCCGCCGACACTGACGGTGACGGCGTTCCCGACGAGAACGTGACCGCCGTCTACGACGAACTCTACCGGGTCGCACCCGAGGAAGCCGCCGACGTCGTCCACCGGGAGGATGGAAAGTACCAGGCCGTCCGGATGGTCGTGACCGTCGACAGTGGAGGCGACGGCGACGTCGTCCGCGACCAGATGGAGTGGATCGCTGACGACGCCGACGGGGACGGTGTTTCCGCGATCGCGACGGGTGACGTCATCGTGAACCAGATCACGGCCGACCACCTCGCGGAGACAGCGCTCCTGAGTCTCGTCGTTGCGCTACTCTCGGTCCTCCTCGTCCTCGCAACAGCCTACCGGGTCACCGAAGGGAGCGCGTCACTTGGCGTCGTATCTACCGACGACGTCGACGAAGCCCGCGTCGCTGTTCACGAACTCGCACACGCAACCCTCCACGAACCCAGCCTCAGCGAAGACGAACGCCCGCGGCTCGAACTCGAAGCCGAAGTCACCGCATACGTCGTCGCCCGCCACTACGGGCTCGGCGCATCGAACTCACGATTCTACCTCGCCGCGTGGGCCGACGGAAACGACGAGGACGTCCGCGAACGCCTCGACCGCATCCAGTCCACCGCCTCACGGCTCATTGACCGCCTCGACGACACGCTCGAATCACATCGCTGAAATCCGATTAGACTCGACCGATTCGATACTGAAACCGCTGTTAAGTAGGGCTGCAAACCATGTTTGTCCGCCTCGTGTTTCCTCGCTCACTCCGTTCGCTGCGAGAACCACTCGGCGCAAAAACAGGGAAAAATGGCCGGACGACTCGCTCCCTGCGGTCGCTCGTGTCCGGTGAACCGCCTCGCTCGCGTTCGCTCGCTCGGCGGATGCACTGGTGTTCAGTCGTTCGCCTGTAGGGAACGTTCAGTCGTGCCGCTTCGCGTGCCGAGTTCTGCTACCAGTAGTTAAGGGCATGAGAGGTCCGACAGGGGCCGCTTTGCGGCGTCCATCAGAGCGCTACTCAGCGCGTGGGTCATTCAGTCCGCCGGATGGTGACTATAATCTGGGACTTCGGAAGCCACTCGTCAGAGAGGTAGGGGGCACCGTCCTGCGTCTCGAATTTCCGGTACGCTGCCTGTAGCTGGTCGTTCAACCGCGTTCGACGGTCGCTATCCACCGGCGTATTCTCGATGCCGTGTTCGATCGAGTGTATCCGCTGTGCAGGGTGCATGAGGCGACGGGCTGGCACCGAATCCTCGAAGAGAACCGCAGCCTCCGTCTCGTGAGATATGCGCCCGACGAACGTGGTGGGTACGCTTCGATGCGCGTCCGTAACCTTCTCTTTGACTAACCACTCAGGGAGTTGGACGAAGACGTTCTTCTCGTCCACGAGTCCCAATAACTTCCATAGATGACGGGTATCCTGCTCATTTAGCAGGTCTCGCTCTCGGGCTTCTGCCAGGGTTACATCACGATTCGCGAGTGTGTCCGCGTGCCACTCGCGAGCAAATGAATCATAGTCAGCGTACTCATCGATCAGGTCGCTCACTAGCACAGAAGGAGAACGACGAGCCAAATAAGCCCTCTGCAGACGGCGCAGTCAACTCATTGTAGTTGTGGACGCTGTCCGTCAGAGCAGAGTCACGATAGTGAAGATTCCGCCTCGGGGTCAAGCCCCGAGGCACTCGCCTTGGTTATGTGTAGAGACGGTTCGGTTAGCTGAAAATGCTGTTGGTGGGCGAGGCGACGTCGCGGTCGACGACGTGTTCGTCGTCCCTCCCGGCGACGAGATCGCGCTCGATGGCGTCATCGTACGGATTCGAGGTCGGTCGAATCGCTCGGTCGGTCAGAAGAGGCCGTGGACGTCGCCATCGTCGTCGACGTCGATGTGGGCTGCTGCGGGGTCGGCGGGGAGGCCGGGCATCGTGAGGACGTCACCGGTCAGGGCAACGACGAACCCGGCGCCAGTGGAGGGGTAGAGCTCGCGGACGGTGAGCTCCCAGCCGTGCGGGACGCCGACCCTGTTCGGGTCGTCCGAGAGCGAACTCGGGGTCTTCGAGATGCAGACGGGGACGTCGTTCACGCCGAGGTCGTCGATGCGTTCGATGTCCTCGCGCGCTTGCGGCGTGAACTCGACGTCGTCGGCGCCGTACACCTGGGTTGCGACCGCTCGCACCTTCTCCGGGATGGAGTCGTCGAGGTCGTAGACTCGCTCGAGGTCGGCGCTCGCGCTTTCGACGGCGTCGCGGACGTGCCGCGCGAGCTCGACGCCGCCCTCGCCGCCGTCGTGGTGGACGGTGGAGACGGCCGCGGGGACCCCGCGGGCGGCGCAATGATCGAGGATCGCGTCGATCTCGGCGTCGGTGTCGTCGGGGAACCGGTTGGCGGCGACGACGACCGGGAGCCCCATCGCGCGCATGTTGTCGACGTGATGGTCGAGGTTCGGGAACCCAGCACGCAGTGCGTCCAGAGAGTCCTCGTCCGCGACAGCCTCGGCGCCGTGGCGCTTGAGTGCGTCGACGGTCGCGACCATGACGACGGCGTCCGGCTCGAGGCCTTCGCGAGAGACGATGTCGACGAACTTCTCCGCGCCCAGGTCCGCCCCGAACCCGGCTTCGGTGACGAGGTAGTCCGCGAGTCGAACGCCGAGGTGGTCGGCGAGCACGCTGTTGGTGCCGGTTGCGATGTTCGCGAACGGGCCGCCGTGGACGAACGCGGGCGTACCCTCGATCGTCTGGACGAGGTTCGGTCGCAGTGCCTCCTTCAGGAGTGCCGTGACGGCGCCGACGGCGTCGACGTCCCCGACGGTGACGGGGTCCCCGTCGGTGTCGTACGCCACGAGGATGCGGCGCACGCGCTCCCTGAGGTCCTGGATGTCGGTCGCGAGACACAGCACCGCCATGAGTTCGGAGGCGGCCGTGATGAGGAAGTCCTCCTCGCGCGGCGGGCCGTTCGCGGTGCCGCCGAGCCCGACGACGGTGTCCCGGAGCGCGCGGTCGTTCACGTCGAGCGCGCGCCCCCAGACGACGCGGTCCGGGTCGACATCGAGGTCGTCGCTGTGATGGCGGTTCGCGTCGACCATCGCCGAGATGAGGTTGTGGGCGGCTGTAACGGCGTGGATGTCGCCCGTGAAGTGGAGGTTGATCGCCTCCATCGGCAGTACCTGACTGTACCCGCCGCCGGCCGCGCCACCCTTGATGCCGAACACGGGACCGAGCGACGGTTCGCGCACCGCGACGGCGTTCGACTCGCCGAGGCGCCCGAGCGCCTGTCCCAGCCCGACGGTCGTCACGGTCTTGCCGGCGCCCCGCCGCGTCGGCGTCATCGCGGTGACGAGCACGAGACTACCGTCCGCGGGCCGCTCGAGCGCCCGCTGGATGGCCGGCCACGTCACCTTCGCCACCTCGTCCCCGCGCCGCTCGACGTCCGACGGCTCGAGGCCGAGGTCCGCGCCGACGTCCTCGATGGCACGACGGTCAGTGTTACGCGCGATCTCGATGTCCGGTGGAACGACGTCTCGACCGCTGGAACCCTGAGAGTTCATGACTATACGAACAACTTCGCTGTACGGACGGTAAGCCATCCTGACGATTCTCGCTGCGTGGCAATCCGTCGACAGCAACCCACGCCCCTGACCGAATCGTGGACTCGAACCAGCGGCTGGCGGCCCTCAAATCTAATCCATTCAAATCCTGCGTTTGGTCCGTTACTGCACCGGTCAAACTCCTCCTCGAGCGACCTGCCCGGACACTCGATTCGGAACGACGCGGGCGCGCCTGCTGAACTTTTAAGTTGGGTGGCGGTGGATGGGTCGCTATGGTTCTCCAGTTCGCTCGGTCGAGTGTTTCTATCGCGTTCGGTGTCGATGACTGATGGCGATGTCGAGGAGGTCCGGCGGCGACTGGACGACGACCTCTCGGTAGCGGCGTTCGAGTGCGGTGAGCGGTCGGTGCAGGAGGAGGCGACGCGTTTCTTCCGAGATATCTTCGTGGACGTGTTGAACTTCGATCCTTTGCCATCGTCTGAGGTCGACGACTCACTTCGGCGAGAAATCTCACTCAAAGAGTGGAGTAGTCCGCCGAGTGCGAACGCCGCCCGGGTGTTCGCTTCGGCTGGGGACTTCCACGTGCTCTACGTCGAGTTAGAGGCGGTGACGAGACACACGGAACGGCGTTTCGTCCGGGATCTTTCGGAATCAGACGAAACGGGAGAGTGGGCCAAAGAGGGGTCGTTCATCGCGGTGTTCCACGCGCCCGGAGAGGATATCTGGAATCTGGTCACGCCGTACGAGAGCGGTTCTGATGACGTCACAACGGGGCGGCCGGTCCTGCGACGCTTCACGCTCGGCAAGGGGCAGACGCATCGAACCGTCGCGACCGCGCTCGCCGGACTCGACGCCACCGGCGGACGACTTGCGGAACGCGTGGACGAGGTGTTCCGCGTCGAACCCGTGGTCGAAGCGTTCTACGAGGATTACAGGCACGCGTTCGAGGAGATCAGCGCGGAACTCAGCGAGAAGGGCCTTGGCGTCCCGGCGGCCGAGCGGTACGCGCACACGACGCTGAACCGGTTGATGTGCTTCTACTACCTCCAGAAGCAGTCGTGGTTCGGCGAGCGCACCGACTTCGTTCGCTGGTTCCACGAGCGATACGAGGCGGATGAGGATACTGGCGAGTTCCACGAGTCCTGGCTCACTGCGTTATTCTTCGAAGGCGTGAACCGCCCAACAGCGGGCGGCTCCGACCCCGGTGTCGCCGCCGACCTGCCCGACGACGTTCGGGCGGCCGTCGCGTCACTCCTCAAAGTGGACGGGAGCCTCTTCGAACCGACCGAGGAAGACGAACTCGACGTCTTCCTCGCCGACGAGACGCTCCAGTGGGTCATCGAGGGCTTCCTCGAGCGGTACAACTTCACTATCACCGAGGAGACGCCGTACGACGTCGACGTCGCCGTGGACCCGTCGATGCTCGGGAAGGTCTACGAGTCCCTCATCGCCGAACAGGAACGCGGCGAGGCAGGCATCTTCTACACGCCCCGCGACGAGGTCGACCTCCTGTGCCGGACCGCGATCTACGAACAACTTCACGAGCACGCCACGGCCCGGGGCGAAACCGGTCGGCGTCGTCTCGTCGAGTTCGTGTTCTCGGACCCGCAGGACTGGGATGCCAGCGACGATGACGGCTGGAACACCTGCGACGATGACGGCTGGAACACCGACGACGATGACGGCTGGAACGCCGGCGACGATGACGGCTGGGACGGTAGCGATGGCGCTCCAGTCGACGGAGACCGGTTGGCGGCGGCGCTCCGCGACCTCAGCATCGTCGACCCGGCGTGCGGGAGCGGCGCTTTCCTCGTCGGAACGATGCAGGTGCTCTGCGAACTGTACCGCAAGCTCGGCGTCGAAGTCGACTACGCACGAAAGAAGCGAATCCTCGAGGATACCCTGTACGGCGTGGATGTCAAGCTGTGGGCGGTCCAGGTCGCGGAACTCCGACTCTGGCTGTCGCTCGTCGACGACGAAGCCGACCGTCCCGAAATGGAACGAGTTTGGCCGCGCGTCGCGTTCGACCTGGCGACCGGTGACAGCCTCGTCCAGACAGTCGACGGCGAGCGACTCGAGCTGGCGGCGCTCGACCAAACGATCGGGAACGACGTCCGGGAGGCACTCGGGGACCTCGCCGACTCCATGAACCAGGACTTCGCTACCGTCTCCGACCGGGAGTCAGCTGTTCGCGAGAGACGGCTCGCGGTCGTCGACGTGTGCATCGAACACCACTCTGCGCACGCGGGGTCGGGAACCGAGACCGAGACGTCACAGCCGACCCGCTCGCTCCGGAGGCTCCGCGAGCGAGTCGCTGACGGTGACGACGACGTCTTCCTCTGGAGTCTGGCGTTCCCGGAAGTGACCCTGGATGGCGGGTTCGACATCGTCGTCGGGAACCCGCCGTACGTTCGCGGCCGGAAGATCGTCCCGCAGTCGTACTCGCAGGAGCGACTCGACGCGATGCCCGAACGCGACGTCGCCGATCTCGCCGCGGCGTACAAGACCCAGCTCCGCGAGTACGTCGTCGAGCACTTCGACGTGAAACCGTACAAGACGAGCGACCTCTACCTCTACTTCTTCTTCAAAGGATTCGACGTGCTGGCGCCAGGTGGCACCCTCGCGTACCTCACCTCGAACTCCTGGCTGAACACGAAGTACGGCAAACGACTCCAGGAGGGCCTCCTGGAATGCACGGACCTGGAGTACGTGTTCGACAATCGCGCCACGCGCTCGTTCGCCGACGCCGAAGTGAACACGGTGATCACGGTCGCCACTCGGCGTTCGAACCTCGAGTTCGGTGGCGACGCCTCGTTCGTCTCGGTGCAGAAGAGGTACAGCGACTTCGCGACCGCGGACACGATGCAAGCGCTCCTGGCCAAGAACGGTGCCGACTACGAGATCGAATACCGCGACGAGACGTTCGGCGTCGCAACCGGACCAGCGTACCGAGAGGTGGTCGTCCCGGACGAGTCGCTCTGGCGACTCGGTGGAGGAACCGTCGAATACGGCGGCGCAGGCCATGACGGTCCAGACAACGACGACGCAGACCACGAATCCGTGGTTCCACGGGGCTCGTACGGTGGCGACCGGTGGGTGCTGTACCATCGTGCGCCAGACGTCTACTTCCGGATGCTCGCGGAGTCCGGGGACGCCTTCGGTCCACTCGAAGAGCACGTCGAGGCGGTGCAGACCGGTGCGTACAGCGGGTTGAACGACTTCTACTACTTCGAGACGGAGCGTGGGAGCGAGTTCGAGGCGCGCATCGACGACGAGTTCCTCGTCCCTATCATCCGGCGGCCGGACCAGGTCGTGACGCCGTCGCTCGACCCTGGGTCGCTCGCGACGACCGTCTTCGTCTGCCAGAAGACGAAGGCCGAACTGGACCTCGAGGGTCACGACGCCGCACTCGAGTACGTCGAATGGGGCGAAGAGCAGGTCCGCGACGACGGCACCCCCTGGCCGGAGGTCTCGTCGGTCACCGACCGCGACCCAGGCTGGTGGGCGCTCCCGGCGAAGGACAGCCGACCGACGAACCTCTTCGTCGCGTACGTCGTCGACACGCGCTTCAGGGCGGCGTTCACCGACGAACCCGTCACGTCCGACCGATGCTACCACCGCATCTACGGCGACATCGACCGCCTGCGGCGCCTGCACGTCCTCTTCTGCTCGACACTCGGCCCGTTCCTAACCGAACTCACCGGCACCGCGAACCTCGGCCAGGGCGCACTCAAGTTTGAGACGCGCCTCCTGAAGGAACTCCCAACGCCGGACCCCGATACGATCGAATTCGACGCGGTCGCAGACGCGATGGCATCCCTCGGCAATCGACCGATCGGGAGCATCTTCGAAGAACTCGGCGCCGAAACTCCCGAGGAAATTACTCTCACCGATGTCAAAGACGACCGACGCGCTATCGACGAATACGTCCTCGGCGACGTGCTCGCACTCAGCGACTCGGACCAACTCGAGATATATTGCCACATCGTCGAGATGGTGGAGAACCGAATCGGAAAATCACGATCTGTGTGAAGTTACGGTCATCTTGTCGCAACAAGGACGACGTGCTGCAGGAACGGCAACGCATAGGCTTCTCAGCCTCGTGTATGACGGTGCTGGCGTGGACGTAGTGCGGGGTCGGGGTGGCGCGGTGTGGACGCGATACGGACGCGGTGCGGTGAGGGCATTCAGCGGAAGCAGTGGTGTAGGGTGGTGTGTACTGGATGGCTCGAGTCAGGTTACGTCGTGCGTTTTTCAGCGGAAGTAGTGGTGTCGCAGAACAGCGGAAGTAGTGGTGTCTGACGCTGGTGCAACGGAACTGGTGGTGTGGGGTGGTTGGGGTGGTTAGCGTCGATATCCGTGTTCACACTGGGGAGCAACGGAAGTGATGGGGTGGGGTGGTCAGCGGTAGTTTATATAGAAAGGGAACAGGGGAAACATCGGAACAGGTGGTCGAAGTGCTTATGTATCACCCAGTTGTGAACCAGCATATGGCGGACTTCAGTTTCGAACAGGACACGCGCGTCTTCCGGAATCGCGACGCGCTCACCGAACAATACACCCCCGACGAACTCGTCGGGCGCGACGAGGAACTCAGCGAATTCCACGCCGCCCTCCAGCCCGTCATCAACGGCGAGAATCCCTCGAACATCTTCATCTACGGCAAGAGCGGCGTCGGGAAGACCGCCGCCACGCGCTTCCTCCTCCAGCGACTCGAACGCGACGTCGCCGACGTCGACGAAGTCGACCTCACAACGATCGAGGTGAACTGCGACGGCCTCAACACCAGCTATCAGACCGCCGTCGAACTCGTCAACCGCATGCGCGATCCCGGGAACGAGATGTCCTCCACGGGCTACCCGCAAGCCGCGGTATACAACGGCCTGTGGGAGGAACTCGAAACTCAGGGTGGCATCGTACTCATCGTCCTCGACGAGGTCGACCACATCGACGACGACTCCATCCTCTACCAGCTCTCCCGCGCTCGCGATAACGGCGTCATCGACAACGTCGACCTCGGCGTCATCGGTATCTCCAACGACCTCTCCTTCCGCGAAGACCTCTCCTCGAAGGTCCGGTCGTCGCTCTGCGAACGCGAAGTGAACTTCTCCGCGTACAACGCCACCGAACTCCAGGAGGTCCTCCGCCAACGCGAGACGGTCGCGTTCCACGACGACACGCTCGAGGACGAGGTCGTCCCGCTCTGTGCCGCGTACGGCGCTCGCGACTCCGGTGACGCTCGTCAGGCGCTCGACCTCCTCCTGATGGCTGGCGACCTCGCCCGACAGGACGACGCCGAGCACGTCACCGAACAGCACGTGCGGCGCGCGAAGAACAAACTGAAGAAGAACCAGGTCGAGGAAGGCATCTCCACGCTCTCCCCGCACGGCCAGTACGCGCTGTACGCACTCGTCGTGCTGGAGGAACGCGGCGAGACGCCCGCTCGAACCCGGGACGTCGTCCCCGTGTATCAGGAGGTGTGTCGACAGCAAGGCGACGAACCGGTGTCGCTCCGGTCGATCCGCGACCACCTCGCGTCGCTCGCACAACTCGGGATCATCGACCGGATGGAGAAGAACCGCGGTCGTGACGGCGGCAAGTTCACGGAACAACAACTGAACCACGAGGTCGAGATCGTCCGCGCCGGCGTGAGCGAACTCCTCGAGCTCGATCCTTCGGCCGTATAGGAGCGGTGGGCGCTATTTCGTGGTCGACGTTCGTCGAGCAGTAGGACGATTCATGGGGTACCCTCCCACCCCATCGGTTCCGCTGTTCTGGGGTGGTAGCGGTCCTGTCCTGACGAAAGGTGGTCGACTCGCTATCGACGTCCTCGAAGTCGTCCATACCCTATTGTACACAGTACCATACCACACCCACCCACCCCATCACTTCCGCTGTTCCGTCGGAATAGTAAGGGGACGCGTTCGGCCCCGCCGGGCCCGGGATGCAACCACTACAACCAACCCCGAAGACGTGGCCGTTGGGTGGATCTATACCTCTGATCAGCCCCGTGACTCATTACTTTTCCTCGTCCTGTGGAAGCATCCACGCGATTCTCTCCCTGAGATGAATACAGCTCCCAGCACGCGGTGACTCAACCGCCCACCACATGGTGACTCAACAACCCAGTACGTGGTGACTCCCCCGCACCAGCTACCGAGTGACAACAACCACGAGACTGTCACGATACACCTGCCCGCAACATCCCTACTCACGTAGAGCCTGCCGTGACGCAACACCCACCACTCACGGATAGCTATCGACCAACCAACGTGTGTCAATGACCACCACCCACCCACCCACCCCACTACTTCCGCTGTTCTAGGTCTGAGTTAGTCGGAGAAATCTCCCTCCCTCTCCCAAATACCGCTAGATACTTACATAACTATTAAATAGGTGTAGGTTAAAACAACTCCGTACCCCGTTGCTAACAGAGTAGACAACGTGGGGTGGGGGCCACCCCCACCCCCGTTGCTACCCCAGAACAGCGGAACCAATGGGGTGGGAGGGTCAACCATCTCTCACCACCGTAACGGGAACCGTCTATCTCGTCCTTATCAGCGTTACCAGCCGTGACCACTCAAGCGGTAGCTCCAGGTCGAAACGGCAACTACCAGGGCGAGCGTCCCTTGTCGAACTAACTCGCCGGATCGAGACCTTACCCCACACGTTCGATTATTTGAACGTGGGGTAACGATGGTTTCCCCGAGTTGGCCAGTAACTCTCTACCTGAGCGCTCGCGGTGTGTTCGGCGACCGCCCGCCCACCGCGCTCCCACCCCACACGACCGTCCACCGTATTTCCGTTCACCGTATTTCCGTCCACCGTGTTTCCGTTCACCGTGAAACTCTCCGCTGTGTCGCTGTCTGCTATCGAAGAGTGCTATTGCGGTTACGCCTTCACTAAGAGTCTGTTGCGGTTGCGCCTTCACTCCGTGAGTCGGACGCGTCCCTCGGCGGTCAGCTGTCGTCGGTCTCTGGTAGCGCGACGACGGGTCGGTCGGCTTGCGTGATGAGTCTGAGCGAGCGGTCGCCCGCGAGGAACTGGAGGATGCGAGCACCGCCGCGGGGACGGAACACGATGGCGCTGGCGTCGACGTCGTCGGCGACGTCGACGATCGCTCGAACGACGTCGCGACCGTACGCTGTCCTAGTGTCGGCGTCAGGGAACGTCTCTCGAACCACCGCGTACGCCTCCGCGGCGACGTCCTCGGACTGCTCGACGGGGGTTTTGTCGGGGACACCACCGCCTTTCTCCACGACGTGAACGACGGTCAGGTCGCCGAAACTGTACTGCTCGAGTCGGTCGACCGTCGCTTCCGCGTCGGACGCGTCCGCGACCGGGACGACGATGGAGTCGGTGAACTTGCGAGGCATGGATCAGTTGACGTCGTATTGTGCGATCTCGTCGGTGCCGCAGTTGGGGCAGGCGTCGGTTTCGCTATCGACGGTGACGCCGCAGTTCCGGCACTCGTAGACGGTCTCGTCGGTGTCGAGCAGTCGTTTGACCAGCGTCGGGATGGAGTTCATGAGTGAGGCGAGTTAGGGCCGTGTGCGTTCGGCGTCGGATGCGCGGAAGACGTCGAGGTCGTCGCTCTCGGTCGCGTTCCGGGAGAGGATGGTGACGACGTCGTCCGCTTCGATGCTGGTGTCGCCGTGTGGCGTGAGTTCCTTGTCGTCGCGTTCGATACCGATGATGAGTGTGTCGTCGTCGAGAACGCCGTTTCGAACGGCCGCCTCGATGGACTGGCCGGCGATTACTGCGTCGGGGTGGACGGTGAGTTCGAGGATGTCGGCTTCGCCGGTGAGACTGATGAAGTCGTTCGGTTCGTTGGCGTCCGCACCAGTCTCCGGGTCGAACGGCGCGTACGGACTGAAGAACTCGTCCTCGACGAGGTCCTCGTCCTCGATCTCGATATCGAGTTGCGTGAGCGCCCGGGAGACCCGCTGGAGTTCCGCGGTCGTGTCGGCGACCGCGAGCACGTGCAGGTTCTCGCGACCCGTCATCAGCGTGCGGACGTTCACGACGCTGGGAATCGAGCGCGCTCTCTGCGCGAGCGCTCCGCGTTCGGGGACAGGGGCGTTACAGCGGTAGAGGTTCGTGAGCTTCCCACCCGCTCGCTCGAAATCGATCTGGACGGGGTATCCGCGGATGACGTCCTGCTCTTCGAGCTTCTGGATTCGGTTCCGGACGGTGGCGCCGGAGACGTTCACCAGGTCCGCGATGGACGCCGCGGTCGTGTTCCGTGCGTCCTGCATGAGCGCGTACAGGATGCGTCGGTCGATCTCGTCCAGTCGCGGGTCCGACTTAGGATAGGTCATTCTGAGGTGTTCGTGGCCGCTTCGATTTCAAAAGAAACACCCTGGACATATTTCTCTTTCGCCTTTCATATCTGGCGATACTGCGGAAATAGAACTATCGTTGGCGCCACGAGCGATTGCGTCCTCGACTCACTCGGTCGGCAGCGGCTCGGACCGGATCAGTACGGTGGGGACTCGCCCTGGATCACTTCCGAGACGTTCTCCAGTTCGTTGGTGAGGAGGACGACGAAGTCGTCGAGCGTCACGATTCCCGTGATCGCGCCGTCGTGGTCGACGATGGGGACGCGCCGGACGCCGACGTCGGCGATGCGCGACAGGACGCCGTACACGCCGGCTTCCTCCGTCACCGTGAACGGGTTCTCGGTCATCAACTCCGCAGCCGTGAGTTCGGCCGCGTCGGCGTTCTCGCTGACTACGTGCAGTGCGAGGTCCCTGTCGGTGATGATGCCAACTGGTTCGTCGTCGTCGACGACGACCGTGCTCCCGACGTTCTCCTCTCGCATCGTCTGCGCGACGGCCATCGCGGACTCCTCCGGCGTCGCTGTCACGACAGTCTCTCGTGCGACGTCCTTGATCGTCATAGGTGAATCACGTCGCTACCTTGGACGTGTACGGCGAAAAGAAACCGATTAGTTCTCATACTTCGGGAACAGCGGCCGCAGGTCCACCCGGGTTCACGCACGATTCGACGCGGCAGGGTCTACAGGCGGAGTAAGCCGAGTGCCTCGGGGCTTGACCCCGAGGCGGTTCACGGTTCGTCTTCCAGTCGGTCCAGTCGCTGCCGATACGTCTCCTCGTCGATCTCGCCGCGCGCGTATCGTTCCTCGAGGGTCGCTATCGCCGCGTCGTCGTGCTCTGCGTGGGACTCGTCTCGGCTGAGCAGCCAGACGAGCGCGCCACCGACGACGCCGAGGGCGCCGAGTGCGATACCGACGAACGGGAGCGAGCGCACCCAACCACCACCGCGGTCGTTCATCATCCCGCCGCCTGGTCCCATCATCCCACCGCCGCCATGGCGGCCGTCGTCGCCGGTCGAGTCGTCGGAGACAGTGCTTTCGTCGACGATGCTGGCGCTCGAGGGTACCTCGCCGTACGGGATGGGGCTGTCTTCGGCTGGGCCACCTGGCTCGCCGACGACGATGCGTCCGACCATCCCGACGGACTCGTGCGGGATGCAGTAGTAGTCGTACGTCCCCGGGGTCTCGAACGCGTGCTCGAAGCCGCCCTGCGAGATGGTGCCACTATCGAACGCGTCCGCTCCGTCGGGGATCCGGTCCGGGTAGGCTGTCGCCGAGTGCGTACCGGCCGCGATCTCGAAGCGAACGGTCGTCCCAGGCTCGACGTGGAGCCCGACCGGGTCGAAGTAGTTGTTGCCCATCTCGACGACGGGCGTCTCCTGGGCGCGTGCCGTCCCTGTGAGTCCCGTGCCTGCGACCGCGCCGGTTGCGAGGACGCCGAGGAACTCTCGTCTACTGGAGCGATTCATGCGTTGTGGAGTGTCGCTGATCGCGCGTCATTGGTGTTCGAGTCCGTCATCGCTCGCGGTCGAACGCGGTGCCGTCGCTTCGACAGTCGATTCGGACGGCGGTTCTTCAACTGACCACGACGCCGAGAGTGCAGGCATGCTGGACGGTTCAGGCAATTGATCCGACGCCGAGTTCGTCGTCGACGGCCGCGATGACGCGCTCGAAGCGCTGATTGACCTCGGTCCCGATGTGTTCGAGCGCGCTGTTGTCAGCGATGGCGACGAGGTGTTGCGCGTCGACTGCACTCACGACGACGTCGCCGTCGTCGGTCTCGTAGACGACGACGTTGCACGGGAGGAGGGCACCGAGCGCGATGTCTTCGGTCAGTCCCTCGTGTGCGAGCGGCGGGTTGCACGCTCCGAGGATTCGGTACTGGCGGAACTCCTCGCCGAGTTTCTCTTCGAACGTCGCCTGGACGTCGATGTCGCTGAGGACACCGAACCCCTCGTCCTCGAGTGCCGAAACTGTCACGTCCACGACGTCGTCGAAGTCACCGGACACCGTAGTCTCTGTTGTATAATCCATACAATACAATGCATCGCTGTCCGGTTAAGGGTTCGGACGTCACGGGTCGTCGAGGCTACGACGTCCACCCCTATCGTCTGCGAGACTCCTGACATCGATTCGAAGAATAGAGGACGCCGCCGATTCTCGACGGCGACCGGCCGTCAAGCATCGAGCGAACCGACTACCCGTTACTTCTTCAGTTGGTGTACTGTGCGATCAGCGACCGGAGCTGGTCCTCGCCCTGGACGCCGACGATCTCCTCGACCGGTTCGTCGTCGGCGAACAGGACGAGCGTCGGCACGCCACGCACGCCGTACGCGCTGGCGAGTTGCTGTTGGGCATCCACGTCCACCTTCGCGACCGCCGCGTCAGTGTCGGCGGCGAGATTCTCGACGATCGGTTCGAGCATCTGGCAGGGGCCACACCAGTCGGCGTAGAAGTCGGCAAGTACGACGTCTTCGTCGCCGACGAGTTCGTCGAGGTGGGCCTGGTTCTCGATGTGGACGGGTTCGGTTGCCGTGTCTGCACTCGTGTTCGGAGCGGTATCTGCTGTCATCATCGTCCAGTATGGGCCACGGGCAATTAAGGGTTTTGGGCTGATTGCACAATACTATTGGTTTCTTGGGCCGGCGAGTGCCAGTCGCTCGAAGCAGACGGAACGCAGTGAGCAGGAGAGAATCCGACGGCAGAAGGGAACGTCGAGTTAGCGAAAGTAGACGGTGATAGGCGAGATAGTCAGCTTTCGACCGACGGTGCAGTCGCGTCCTGGTCCTCGTACTTCGTCTCGAACTCCTGGATGAGCTGGCCCATCTTTGCGTACCAGTCGTTCAGCAACCGTTGCATGTTGTCGGCGATGTTCGAGGGGTCGGTGGGCTTGTAGACGTGGTAGTAGCCACCCTGGTCGTAGTTCACTTGCTCCTTCTGGATGAATCCCGCCTGGAGGAGTCGCTGGACGGAGCGATACGCAGTCGACCGTTCGCGGTCGACGGCGTCCGCGATAGCGTCCACGGTGAGTGGTTCTTCGGTGCTCACGAGCGCCTGGAAGACGTCCCTGTCGAGTTGCTTGAGGCCGTGGAAGCACTCGAGGAGCCCCTCGCACTCCATGTCCTGTCGGAGCTGTTCGGACATCGAATCTGGCATTGTAACACTTTCGCGTACGTGACGCGACAGTAAAAGACTTGTGTATAGATTGCACAATTTCGTGCTAGAGCTACGTTGGAGGAATCGTGACGGTTCGAGTATCGTCGTGTGACTGGCGGCCACAGGACGAATTCGAGTTCGAATCGGGCGAGAAAGCGACCGGCTGTGGCCCACCGCCCGCTGGACCGATCAGTCCGACGCGGACGCCTGCTGGCGATGCGTCATGCGGAGGGACTTCACGGACGTGTAGAGGATGGCCGCTGCGACGACCACTGCCGCGCCGATGACGAGTACCAGCCCGAGCAGTTCTATCGACTGGTTCCCGAGGTAGGACCCGACTTCGCCGACGCCGACTGCGATGGCTCCGACCAGCAACATGCCACCGAAGTACACCTTGATGCCGTCTGCGTCGACGACTGCGGTTGCGGCCGAGCCGATGCGCGCTCCGAGTGCGCTACCGAACAACAGCGGGACGACGATGCCGAGGTCGACGCCGCCGCCCTGGCCGTAGAGGTAGCTCCCGATACCGCCGGAGAACACGATCTCGAACAGGTCCGTGCCGACGGCGACTGGCACCGGGACGCCGATCGCGTAGATCATCGCGGGCATCCGGATGAACCCGCCACCGACGCCCAGGAACCCCGAGAGGAGGCCGGTGAGGAACGCGACGGTGGTGATGACCCACAGGGAGACGCGGACGTCTCCACGGAGCGACACCATCGGCGGGATGCGGACCGTCCGCTGGATCTTCTTCGCGACGTCCGGGATCTCGTACTCGCTGAGGTCCTTGTCGGCGGCCTCGTGGTCGATACCGCCGCCTTCGCTGTTCAGTGCGTCGCGGGTGACCATGAGGCCGACGCCGCCGAGCAGGAGGACGTACGCGACGCTGATGATGCCGCCCGCCAATCCGACCGATTGGAGGTAGTAGACGGTCATGCGCCCGGTCTCGATGCCGAGCGTCGTCCCGATGATCATGATGAGGCCGAGCTTGTAGTCGACCTGGCCGAGGTCGTGGTGTTTCAGGGTCGCGATGACGGCCGTCCCGAAGACGAACGCCATCCCGCTCCCGACCGCGACGGTCGCGGGATAGTCGAGCATCAGCAGTGCTGGCGTGACGAGGAACGAGCCGCCCATCCCGAAGAACCCGAAGAGGACGCCGACGACGAGTCCGAACCCGACGAACAGCGCGATCAGTTCGGGGCTGGTGTTCAGGATTCCAAGTCCGCTATCGAGCATCGGTTTCACCACCGACGAGGACGTTCATGAGTGTCGGACCGAGGAGGCGTTCGAGGCCGCCGTACCCCACGTAGAGGACGGCGGCTTCGAGGAGGATGGTGCCGATGAGGGCCGCGGTCTCGGGGTCCCAGGTCGGGACACCTACTCCTGCCATTGGTCCACCTGCGTCCGTTCCGATTCAATCATTCGTGGTTGCCACATTTCTACTCAATACTCTCTATCGGAGTTACTCGTATAACGGTTTTGGATGAATCGCACAATACTATATCTCCGTAACCCCCTCATACCAATGCATAAGTTATGGAGATGTGATAGCACGACTGCGGAGAGCCGAGGGTGCATGAGAGCCACCTATCGACCGCGCCTCAGAGAACGGGAGCAAGATGATTACACCGTAACGAACGGAAGTAGGATAGTCAGACCGACCTTGTTGAGACCATTCGTGCGTGATAGGTTTCAGCAGTCAGAATTGTAAAACGACTGGACCTGGGTTCACTTCAAACGTTCGAGCTCGGAGGTCGAAATCCTATGTCGGGATTCAATCTCTGATATATCTTCGATTACAGTTTCAATTTCATCGTTCCACCACGCCTTCACAAGCATTCTGATAACTGGGTGCATGCTATCCAGCGTTTCTTGCGAAACCTCGTTCATATCCTCCCGCGACGCGATATCGACTGTATCGTCGTTTGAAGACTTTTCAGTCCACCATTCTGGTTCTTCGAGTACCCTTTTCGGTGCTGACGCCAACGACGTGTCTCGGTGAATCTCGATACCACCGTCATCGAAGAGTTGAACGCGGTCCTCTTGGAGAGAATCTATGGCTTCCTCGTAGCCGATCGCGGCTTGTCGATAACACGACTTAGGGACGGTTTTCTGTCCTTCGAGATGATTCGTAATCGCGGTCTGGAGGTTCTTGTCGGCCGTTCGGAGTTGTTCCGTTATTTCGGTTATTTTCTCGGTGTGGTCGCGTAATTCCTGTAGGGTTTTTTCGACGGTAGCGAGTTCTGTTTCGATCTTTTCGCGGGATTCATCGTCGGCGTCCATCAGGCCTAATGCCGTCTGGTACGCTTCGGTCGCAGTCTCGTAAGCAGCGATCGCGCGTCCGTAGTCGGAGCCCTCACGTGCATCGTCCCCCTCTTCTTGGGCTATTTCCGCAGCTTCGATTGCATCTTGCCTCTTTGTGTTATCGGATTTCTCCTCACCTGTGCTCGACAGTCGCTGATACGACTTGGCGCCACCGTACGAAATCCCAAAGAGCCCACCCAGACCGGCTATGGTATCTTCAGGTGCAAAAATCGACTCTCGGAATGGCAGCGTGAAGGTGGACAATACTGAACTATCGTCTCCGATCGCATACAGCCCGCTCCCACCTCCGACATATACTGTTCCATTGGCAATCGTTGGGAGGCTCGGCCTCTTTTTATCGAGCCATGACCCGGGGTCGTAGAAGCTTAGGCCAAAATCGATTACGCTATCTCTCGTCTGGAACTGCCAGCGTTGACTCCGATCCTCAAGATTCCGTGCAGACAGTTTTCCATCCTCGCGGACAGTGTATATGACCCCATCAGCGATTACGGGGGGAGATGTTGGAGAACTGGTCTGAAGTTGCCAGTTCCGAGTCCCGTCTTCGGCGTCTATCGCGACGATAGCTCCTGTTTTTTCATTTGACTCACTGAATCTGGCAGCTCCTACATACAGTGTCTCATCGACTATCGCAGGTGAAGTGAGACCCTGCCCCTCGTATCGCCACTGGTCTACGCCGGTTTCAGCGTCGATTGCGATAACTTGACGTTCACTGAACAATTCTAATGGTTGGTATCCAGTCACATATACTGTGCCATCCGCGACAACTGGCGATAAAAGTTTCTTGTCTTTTTCGTTGATATGCCACCGTTCTTTTGGCTTCTCTGCCTCAACTGCGTACAACACCCCCCCATCATTCGTGACGTAAATCGTATTATCGAGTACAGCGGGGGCGCTCCTTACTGGTGCATTCGTTGTGAACTTCCACTGTACCTCGTTCTCCTGAGCATCAACGGCATATAGGTGCTCGTAACATCCCATATAGATCGTTCCATCATGTATAGTGGGAATTGAAGTATTGCACTCGAACTTACGTCTCCATACCGTCTCGCCATCATCTGTGTCTAAGGCGATCAGATATCCGTTGTAGTGGTCCGTAAGATAAAGAGTAGTATTCTCGATTGCAAGTGTCATACCGGATGTAGCAGGTACGGAGGAGCGCCACTGTTCGGTCCCGTCAGTCGCATCCAGTGCGTATACGTTCCCGTCTCTATCGCCTATATAGACGGTATCACCGACAACTATCGGACGAGACGTGGCTCCCGGTTTAAATTGCCACAGTTTTGCGTTGCTGGCGGGATTGTCGACACCGGAGATATGTCTGGTGTTTCTTTCGTTCGCACCACGTTGAGTTACCGTCGAGGTTTCTTCTTGAGTAAATGCTATTTGCGCTTGACTTCCGCCGCGCAAGGACGAGGTCGAGATCGATTCTGAAATCCCCACTGTAGATATCAAACCGGCATTACGAAGCAACGCCCGCCGACTTATCAAAGATTCTCCATTATCCGGCATGAGTCTTCCAATTCTCCCCACAGTATTAAAAGATACGACAGCCCTAATCCACCTCTCATCCGGAGAGGTTCCAGACGTCGTACTGAATAATGGGACTAAACGCACCAGTCCCACTGCATCGATTCTCTGGCTTCAGTCCCCGGTTTCTATCAGTTGCGAAGGGTTCCAACAGAGTCGTTAGACCGCGACGAAGGGGAGGAGGATGGTCACGCCGTACCCGAGTGCCAGTGCGAGGACGAGCGATCCCGCCCATGCGCCGACGGTCAACCCGATCTTCCGGAGGTCGATCGCGTCGGCGCCGCCGACGGCCGCGCCACTGCCGATGATGGCGCTGACGACGATCTCGTTGAACGACACCGGGACGCCCAGGAGGACCGCGAGCTGAGCGATGAGGAACGCCGGGACGAGCGCGGCGATGGAGCGACGCGGCCCGAGCGAGGAGTAGTCCTGTGCGAGGGACTTGATCATCCGGGGTGCACCGGTCCACGAGCCGACGAGGATGCCGAACCCGCCACCGACGAGCACGGCCAGGACGGGGATCATGTCCAGTGAATCCAGGAGCGGGAGGAGTGGCCCGACCGCGAGCCCGACCTGGCTCCCGCCGGCGGAGAACGCGACGAGCGACCCGAGTGCGAGGAGCACCCGCCGGAGGCCGCCGGTCAGGTCCCGGTGGACGTCCCACGACACCAGCGCTGCGACCGCCGTCGCGACCGCGAGCGAGACGACGACGGGTACCGCCACCCCCTCGACGCCGACTGCACGCTGGACGACGCCCGCGAGCGACCCTGCTGTCCCGCCCGGGCCCAGGTACGCGAAGTCGACGACCGCGAGGACCGCACCCACCAGTCCCGCGAGTGCGGCGACGCTGTACCGTTCGGAAACGTCCCCGCGTGGGAGCACGCTCGCGATCGCGTACGCGAGTCCGCCACCGACGAACGGCGTCAACACCCAGACCGCCCCGATCTGCTGGTACTTCGACCAGACGGGCGTGCCGCCGAGTGCGAGCCCGACGCCGACGACCGCACCGGTGACGGTGAACGCCGTCGCTATCGGATAGCCGGTCCTGATGCCGACCGCCATCAGCGTCGCACCGATCGCCAGCACGACGATGACGCCCGTCGCCGGCAACCCTACGCCGCCGACGAGGCCGCGGCCGACGGCTTCGGACACGTTCGCGCCCTGGACGACCGCGCCAGCGAACCCGAAGATACCGACGATGAACGCCGCACGCATCGTCGAGATGGCGTTCGCGCCGACGGCAGGTGCGAAGGGGGTCGCGCCGCTGGAGCCAGCACCGATGACCCACGCCATGAACAGACTGGCGAGCCCTGCGACGACGAAGAGACCGACAACTGATGGTTCCATCGAGTATCGAAGAAAGAGCGCGGGCTAGTCCGCGCCCGTCGCCGCGGGGTCGGTGTCAGTCGTTCGACTCCGCCAGTAGCCCTGGGCGTACGCACCGATGAACATCCCACCGATTGCCCAGAGTATCGTGACGTTTCCGATGCCGAGACTCGCGTAGGCGGCACCCGGGCAGATGCCCGAGAGCCCCCAGCCGACGCCGAAGATCGCGCCACCGTACAGCACGTTCCGGTCGAAGGACTTCAACCGCCGCTCGAAGCGGTCACCGGTCAGGGGTGCCCGATCGAGGAATCGTGGCGCGAGCAGGAAGGTCAGTCCCGTCACTACGGCGCCGCCGAACATCACGAACAGGAGCCCGAAGTCCTGGAACTGGAGGAAGTCGAGGACGACCTCCGGGCGCGCCATCTGGCTGTACGCCAGCCCGAACCCGAAGACGAGGCCGCCGACGAGCACGAGCGGGATGAACAGTGGATGTCGGTCCGTCACGTTACGGACTCACCCCCAGTGCCGCGACGAGCTGTGCGGTCAGGATGGCGACGAGGAGGAACGTTACGACGCCGACGATCGACGTCTTCGACGCGGATCCGACGCCACAGACGCCGTGCCCGGACGTACACCCCTTCCCGACGCGCGTGCCGATGCCGACGAACACGCCGCCGACGAGTAACCGCCACGGCTGGACGTCCGTCGACCAGAACGTCACGCCAGCGAACTCGTACAGTTCACCGGTCGACCCGGCCTGGTAGAGCGAGCTCGAGAGCACGCCGGACTGGAACGTCGCCGCGAACGCGGCGGCACCGAGGACGATGCCGAGCGTGAACACGACCCGCCAGTCGCGCGAGCTGACGTACTGCTGGAATCGCGACAGGCTGGACCCGTACGACAGCGTCGACTCGAGGAACGTGCTCGCACCGGCGCTGATGCCCGTTCCGAGGTAGATGATCGCCGTACCGAGGCCGACCAGCAGGCCGCCGATGGCGTACCGAGCGATCCCGTTCGGGAACAGCTCGGCGGCCAACTGGAGCGGGAGCAGTTCAGTCACCATCTGCGTTCTCAGTCACCCGCGAGGGAGTCCTGGCTCGCGGCGCAGTTGTTCGGGCCGAGCTCCAGCGTGAACGCTTCCTCGTCGTCGACGCTTTGCTGGCCGAGGTTCGTCGCGATGATGTCCTCGTAGTTCGCGGGACGGGGCGGCATGTCCGAGAGGATCAGGTCGACGAACGCGTCCTCGTCCATCGTGAGCGCGTCCATCTCGTCGACGAGGTCGCCGATGGGTGCAACGTAGGTCCCGTCGGCGGCTGGCTCGGCGGCGTCGCTGAAGTGTGCACCGCCGACGAGCGTGTCGTCGGGGAGCGTCAGGACGCGTTCCTGGAGGGACGTATAGAGCATCCGTGCCGCTTCGGGTGCGCCTTCGTCGCCCTCTTCGAGGTCGGGGCGGGCGACGCTCTCGATGAACAGCCCGTCACCGGTCGCCAGCAGGCTGTCGTCGACGAGGTACGACGTCATCCCGGTCGTGTGCCCGGGCGTGTGGACGGCTTCGATGGTTGCGTTGCCGACGTCGAACGTGTCGCCGTCGGCGGCGGTGATCAGTTCGTCGGCGTACGTGACGCCGCGGTCGACCGCTGCCTCGGGGATGACGCCGTCGACGCCGTGGTCGGCGAGGTCGCGAACGCCCGAGATGTGGTCCGCGTGAACGTGCGTGTCGAGCGCGTACGCGAGGTCGACGCCGAGGTCGGCGGCGTCCTCGAGGTAGCGGTCAGTGAACGAGCGGAGCGGGTCGATGACGGCGGCTTCGTCGTCGTCGTAGAGCAGGTATCCCAGGCAGCCCGAGGAGGGCCGCTGGTACTGGAGGAGCGTTCCGGCGCCGTCGTAGTCGGTGACTTCGACCGCGTCGTAGACGCTCGCCCAGCCGTTCATGCCGTCGTCGAGGTGGTTCACGTCGTACCCGAGCTCGACGAGTCGGCCAGCGACGTACTCGCTGGCGCCGCCCTTCGCGCAGAGGACGGTGACTTCGCGGTCCGCGGGAACGTCGGCGATGAGGTCCTCGTCGATGTCGTCGTCGAGGAAGTGGAAGTACGGGACGTTGATGGACGTGACGGTCTCCCCGTCGATGCGCCACTCGTCGTAGTCCGATTGCATGCGTGTGTCGAGGAGCGTGATGTCCTCGCCAGCGTCGATGCGGTCCTTCAGTGTCTCTGCATCGATACCTTCGACTGCGACGTCAGGCGTCGGGAAGTCTTCTGGTTCCATGTCGTACCTCCCACTATCGGATTGATGTACAAAAGGGTTTGCATAGAAAACCGAACATCGCACAAGACTCTATCTGCGAGCGGGCTAAATGATCCTCTGCAAGGATGTATGAAGTCGTCGTAGTGGCGAACCAGCTCGAATGATGGATGTAGTAGTTTGCAGTTCTCACAAGAACCAACATTCTTTTAACCTCCCGAACGGTATTGTGCGATAGCTCCAATACAGACCAACGGGGCAGATACCAATGAGTTCAGAACTAGACATCGCGGAGACGCTCGACGTCAAAGGTGCATCGTGCCCGATGCCGGTCGTGAAGACGAAGACCACCATCGACGACCTCGCCCCCGGCGAGATCCTCGAAGTGCTCGCGACCGACCCGGGAAGCATGAGCGACATCGACGGCTGGGCCGCCGGCACCGACGGCGTCTCGCTCGTCAGCCAGGAGGAAGGCGCGGACGTGTACAAGCACTACGTTCGGAAGACCGAGTAACGATGAGCACCGATACATCCGACGCGGCCGCGGACGAGACACCGGCCGAGGATGCCCCCTCGCGTGCCGAGCTCGCTACACGCGTGGAAGAACTCGAAACCGCGCTCGCCGAGACCACCGCCGACGACGACAGCAAGAAGATGAGCATCATCGCGACGAAGGGCACGCTCGACATGGCGTACCCGCCGCTCATCCTCGCCAGCACCGCCGCCGCCTTCGGCTACGAGGTCACCGTCTTCCACACGTTCTGGGGCCTAGACATCCTCCACGAAGAGCGCTCGAAGGACCTCAAACTCAGCTCGGTCGGCAACCCCAACATGCCCGTCCCGAACGTCGTCGGCGCACTCCCCGGCATGGACCGCGTGACCACGTCGATGATGGAGAAACGCATCGACAACAACGACACCGCCACCATCGAGGAACTCCTCGAAACCAGTCTCGACATGGGCGTCGAATTCCAGGCCTGCCAGATGACCATCGACCTCATGGACTACGACGAGGACGACTTCTACGACGGCGTCACCACCGGCGTCGGCGCCGCCACCGCCATCCAGGATATGGCCGAAGCCGACATCCAACTCCTCGTCTGACCCCCCGAGTCAGTATCGACTGACACACCGAGATGCCGGCCCTACTCCAGCGATTCTACGAGCGTCCCGACGTGCAGACGGGACACACGAGTTCCGAAACTGGTGCCGTGAACGTACCCGAGAGCGGACCCGGAGAAGCAACGCCATCGAGAGGTAGTCGTCAGAAACGTGGTCGAGTTCGCTCGAACGGGTGAGCGTTCGCGGGGTCGGTCGTCCAGTTGTTCTCCGACGACTCCACGGTCAACGCCATTCGGTTTCGAGCGCGTCGAGCAGTCGATCGACGTCCGCCGCCGTATTCACGGCGTGAACCGACGCACGGATGGCTTTCGGGTGGGGGAGCGCTCGAACGACGATGCCCGCCGAGCGTAGTCGTTCGACCGTCGCCGCGGGATCGTCGACGCCGATCGTCACCAGCCCCGATTCCGGTATCTCGGGACTGTAGAGTCGCGTTGCGGGAACGCCCTCGACGAGTTGCGACGACAGGTCGATGATCCGTCGCCTGATGTGGTCGATGCCGACCTCGTCGACGACGTCGATGGCTTCCCGGAGTGCGACGTGTGGTGCGGGATTCGCCGAGCCGACCTCGAACCGTCGTGCTCCGGGTGCGAACGTGTAGGGGGTTTCGGTGGGCGTTTCGACGCTCCGGTACCCGACCGTTCGGGGAGCGAGCGACTCGGCGACGTCGCGGTCGACGTAGAGAAATCCGCCGCCCCAGACGCCGAGTAGCCACTTGTGTCCGGCGGCGGCGACGAAGTCCGCGTTCCACTCGGCGACGTCCATCGGCATCTGGCCGGGGACCTGCACGGCGTCGACGAGCGCGAGCGCGCCGGCGTCGTGGGCGATGTCGACGAGGTCGGCGACGGGGAGTTTCGTTCCGTACGTCCACGTCACGGCGCTGAAGGACGCGAGCGTCGCGCCCTCGACGGCGTCGGCGAACGCGGCCTCGTCGACGCGGCCGTCGTCGGTTTCGACGACGCGGACCTCGACGCCTTCCGCTTCCAGTCGTTCCCAGGGGAGCACGCCCGCGGGATGTTCGAGGTCGGTTCGCACGACGACGTCGCCGGGTTGCCAGTCGATCGCGTTCGCGACAGCGTTGATGCCGGCGGTCGTGCTCTCCGTGAGCGCGATCTCGTCGGTCTCCGCACCGACGAACGAGGCGACGCGCTCGCGAGTCCGATCGAACGCCTCGAACGCCACGTGGTAGGGGTCGTCGTCGGTCGGGGCGTCGTACTCGTGCCCTCGGACGAAGTCGTCCGCGGCGTCGACGACGTACTCGGGGCTCGGGCCGTGTGCCCCGAAGTTGAGGTAGACCTCGTCCTGGAGGGCGGGGACGTCCGAACGGAGCTCTCGCGGATTCATCGGTTCGGTCCCTGCTGGTGCGTTCGCTTCCGTGATTCGCTGGCGACCAGCCGTGAGCTCCTCCCGTCGAAGTCGCTCGCGTCGTCGCCTCCGTCACCGAGCGACGCGCTACCTCCCGTACTGGTTCCGTTCGTGGTCATACCGAAGGATACGCCTCCGGTCTTTATCAATATTGGGTAAATTATACAATAATGGGTCCGTCGGAGCGCGACGCCGGACGCTTCGGCACTCCCCCTGCGCACGACGCCAGGCCCTACTCGGCGCCGTTCCCTGCCGTCGACTGCCCGATCGCGCGTGCGATGGCGAGCAGATAGCCGAGTCCGTGCTGGACGTCGGGGTCCCGGGTCGAGCGCAGGAGCCCGATGGGGCCGACGGGGTCCGGCGTCTCCGCTTCTGCCGCACCGACGCCGTCCAACATCGTCTCGAGGCCATCTTGCGTCTCGTCCGCCGAAGCGGACTCGGCGAGTTCGCCGAGCGAGGCACCGGTCCCGGCGAGGGACGTGACCATCTCGTCGTCGAGCGCCGACGTCAGCAACGACGCGACGCCAGCGAGCTCGACCAGTTCGTCCAGCGACCCCGACCGCTGTAACACCACGAGGGCCTCCAGCGCCGCCTCGAGCTCCTCGCCGTTCTGCCCGACGGACTCGGCGAGCCCGACGGTCTCCTCGGTCGCGATGCCGTCGGCGGACTCCGCGAGCGTCGCCGTCGTCCCAGCGAGTTCACGGGCCATGTCGTCGGTGAGCGCGCTCTCACCGAGCGACAGCACGTCCAGCAGCTCGTTGACCGCGTCCAGCCGCTGAACGAGTTCCGCGACAGCGTCCGGGTTCTCCGCGATCGCCGCCTCCAATTCGGACCGCTCGAGTGCAGTGCTGTCCGACATCGTCAGAGGAGCCCCCGTGCAGTCAGCCAGTACGATTCGTTGTACGCGAGCTTCGACCAGTGGAGCTTCTGAGACGGCGGTGCCGGCGACGGCGGGTTCTCGTAGTCGAACTCGACGAACGACGCCGCGTCCATCCCCGTCTCGATGAAGCACAGCGTCTTCCCGTCGTACCGCTCCGTCGCCGGTCGTCCCCGTATCTTGCTCGCAAGACGTTGCCCGACGACGCCGGCCTGATAGTGTGCGACGCTCCCGGCTTTCGGAACGCCGGTCTCTGCGGTGTCACCGAGCGCGTACACGTTCTCGGCGCCCTCGGCTTCGAGCGTGTGCTTGTCGACGTCCACCCAGCCGTTGTCGCCGAGTCCTGCGTCCTCGACGAGGTCGATGCCACGATGGGGTGGAATCCCCACGAGGAGGTCGTACTCGACGTCGGACCCCTCCATCGAGGTGAGCGTCCGTTCCGCTGGGTCGACCGATTCGGCGTTGAAGAACGTCTCCACGTCGATGTCGCGTTCGTCCATCAGCGGTCGCGCCCACTCGGCGATGTGTGGATTCCCGTGAACGCGCTGGATCGGGTACGTGTACGTGATGTCGACGTCCTCGCGGAGCCCGCGCTCTCGGAACCAGTCGTCGGCCATGAACACGAACTCCAGCGGTGCCGCCGGACACATGTGCGGCGACCCGATGACGCTCAACACGAGGTGGCCCTCCGTGAACGAGAGCAACTCCTCGCGGAGTGCTTGGGCCCCGGATTCGCTGTAGTAGTCGTGTCCGCCCGCTTCGAGACCGGGGATCTCGTCGGGTGCGAGCGTCGACCCGGTCGCGAGCACGAGGTGGTCGTACGCCATCGGTTCGGCGCGTTCGCGAGTCCGGAGGGACTGCGCGTCGGTGTCGATGTCGGTGACGCGGTCGACCTGGACGTCGACGCGGTCGTCCACGAGCTCGGTCAGCGGTCGACGGCCGTCCGCTGGTTCGCGCTGCCCGAACGCGACGTACAGCCACACGGGTTTGTAGACGTGATCCGGGCTGTCGTTGACGAGCGTGACCTCGACGTCGCCGCCGTCGATCTCCGAGCCGAGGCGGTCGGCGAGGTCGTTCGCCAGCACCGTTCCACCGGTCCCACCGCCGACGACGACGACGCGTTCCGTCATGCTTTCTCCACGTAGAACGCGTAGTGGTCGTCGGGCTCTTCGACCGCGAGGAGTTCGTTCCCCGCTTCGTGCGTCCACTCTTCGACGTCGGTAAGGGACTGTTCGTTGTCGCTCAACAATTCCACTACGGCTCCCGAGTCGACGTCTCGCATCTTCCCGATGAGGTCCATCAGTGGGCCGGGGCAGGCTGCCCCACGAGCGTCGACGGTCGCGTCGGGTTCGATGTCAGTTTCCGTCATTGGTTCGACTGAACCTTCAAGCCGAGCCCTATTAATCTTGTCCGCTATTCCCAATACTATGAACCGGTGGATTCGTCGACCGAACACCTTCGAACTCGACGACGTTCGCGACCGCGGTTCGAGCCCCCTCGGACCCGAACCACGTTCAAGAAACGATCCGCGTCCGCGACGGCCCGCAGTCCGGGCCAACGGAGCAAGTCCGCGACGTCCCGTGGTCCCGTTCAAGGGAGCGAGTCCGCGAACGCGTGCGGGAGACGCGCGTAGACGACCGCGTTGGCGACGAGCGCGTCTATCGGGAGGTACTCGTCGACCGCGTGAACAGTATCCGTCCCGAACGCGAACTCCACCGTCGAGATGCCGGCATTCCTGAGCCGCTTCGCGTCCCCGCCTCCGGTCGCACTGCGGCGATACACGCGCTCGTCGACCACTGACTCGGCGGTCGACGCAACCGCGTCGACGAGCGGGCTGTCGACGGGTTCCATCGTCCCCACGCTCCAGGACACGTCCGTGATGGTGATGCCGTCGCAGTCGGCGACGCACTCCCGGATCTCGGCGAGCATCTCCGACGTCGGGACCCCCGCTGTCAATCTGATGTCGACCTCGGCGCGTGCGGACTGCGGGACGCTGTTGATGGCCTCCCCGCCCTCGATCGTCCCCAGGTTTATCGACGGCGATTCGAAGAGCGCCCGGGCGTTCTCCGCACCCATCGTCGGCGCGTAGTACGCGACGGACTCCTCGACGATCGGGTCGAGTTCGGGTGCGACGTCGAGGTCGCGACCGCCGAACTGCTCGCGGAGCGTCTCGACGGCCCCGTAGACGCGATCGATCGCGTTCTCGCCGAGGCTCGGACGCGACCCGTGTGCCCCCTTGCCGCTGGCTTCGAGCGTCAACCAGATGCTCCCCCGGTCGGCGACCGTCACCGAATGCTGGCCTGCCTCGCAGGTCGGTTCGCCGATGACGCAGGCGTCCGCGTCCAACAAGCCTGCGTCAACGAGCGCGGGAAGTCCGGCGTCGCCACCGACCTCCTCGTCGCTCACGAACGCGAACAGCAAGTCCACTGGCGGGGTCGTCTCGGTCTCGACGAACGCCTCGATGACGAACAGCATCGCGGCGAGCGGCCCCTTCATGTCGGTCGCACCACGCCCGTACAGGCGGTCGTCGACGAGTTCCCCGAGCGGGTCGAACGACCACTCCCCGGCGTCGAACGGGACCGTATCCAGGTGACCGTCGAAGAGCAACGTCGCAGCGGTGTCGCTGTCGCCGCGTTCGCCCCTGTCGCGCTTGCCGGGGAGCCGCACCACGAGGTTCGGTTTCGTCGGGTCGACGGCGAAGCGCTCGACGTCGACGTCGAACGGTTCGAGGGACGCTTCGACGTAGTCCGCGATCTCGCGGGTGTCCCCCGGCGGGTTCGCCGTGTCGATCGACACGAGGTCGCGCGCGAGTGCGACGAGGTCATCGCGATGGGTTTCGACGTAGCTGGCGGGGTCGTCAGCCGTCATCGTCAGTCGACCTTCCCGTCGAGGACCTTCGCGGCCGTCAGCACCGGGTCCCAGACCGGACCGAACGGTGGTGCGTACGCGAGGTCCGCGTACTGGAGTTCCGACGCCGTCATCTCCGCGTGCAGGGCGGTTGCGACGGTATCGATGCGCTTGGCGCCCTCGCCACCGACGACGCTCCCGCCGAGCAGTCGACCGCTGTCGCTATCGGCCAGCAACGTGACCGTGAGTTCCGCACCGCCGGGGTAGTAGTGCGCTCGCGTCGGCGCCGAGATCGTCACGGAGACGGGGTCGAAGCCCGCGTCCCGCGCTCGCTCCTCGTCGAGGATGCCGGTTCTCGCGGCCCCCAGCTCGAACGCTTTCACGATGGCGGTGCCGGCGACGTCGCCGACCGACGTCGGCGTGCCCGTGACGGTCTGTCCGATCGCACGCCCGGCCCGGTTCGCGGTCAAAGCGAGCGGGACGTGGTCGGGTTCGCCGGTGACGACGTGCCGCGCTTCGGCGCAATCGCCGGCGGCGTAGACGTGGTCGTGGTTCGTGCGGCCGTACTCGTCCGTGGCGATCGCACCAGTGGGTCCGGTTTCGATGCCGGCGTCGACGGCGAGGTCGACGTTCGGTTCGACGCCCACGCCGACGACGGCGACGTCGACTGGAGTGACCTCGTCGTCGAGATGGACGGCTTCGACGACGTCCTCGCCGGAGAACCCGGAGACGGCCGTGTCGAGGTGGAGTTCGACGCCCTGGTCGACCAGGTGGTCCTCGACGCGGGCCGCGACCGCCGCCCCGAACGGCTGGAGGACGTGCGGGAGCATCTCGTAGAGGTGCACGTCGACGTCGCGTGCGGCCAGCGCTTCCGCCATCTCGATGCCGACGTACCCGCCACCGACGATCGCCGCAGTCTCCGGGTCGTGGTCCGCGACGAACGCGTCGATGGCACCGGCCTCGTCCATGTCGTGGATGGTGAACACGCCGTCGAGTCCCATGCCGTCGAACGGCGGGACGATCGCCGACGCACCCGTCGCGACCAGGAGGTCCGCGTACGGTTGCTCGAACGTCTCGTCGCCGTCGTCGACCGTTACCGTCCGGTGCTCGGGGTCGATGCCGACGACCTCGTGACCCGTCCGCAGGTCGACGTCCCGTTCCTCCCGGAACGATTCCGGCGTGACCTTCACTAAGTCGTCCAGGCTCTCGACGTCGCCCTTCACGAAGTACGGCATCCCGCACGCGGCGTACGACACCCACTCGCCCTTCTCGAAGACGACGACGTCCAGCTCCGGGTTATCGCGCTTGGCTTTGCTCGCCGCACTCATCCCCGCAGCGTCACCGCCGATCACGACGAATGGTTCGCTCATGCCAACAGCTTCGCACCGAGCGGACTAAAGTATAGTGCGTAATTCCCAATACTATAAATACAGAATCGTGCGACGTCGGGTCGAAGGAGCCGGTCGCGCCCGTCGTCGCGTTCCTCGCCTCCGAGGAGGCGTCGTCTAGAACTGGTGCGAACGTCCCCGTCAATGGCAGGTGGACCGCCCGCTGAACCGGGTCCCGAAGATGGCCGGGCCCCGGTCGGTCAACTACGTCCACTCCGCGAGGATTGTATCTCCCGGATCCTCCCAGCCGGTGAGAAATAACTCCCCGTCTCAAGCCCCACTGCGTCCTCTCTTCGAACGGTGACGCAAGATGCAAGCATTCGTCATGGAAGAACTCGGCGAAGTCGGGTTCGCCGAGAAGGAGGAACCGGAAGCCGGACCGAATGATGCGGTGCTCCGACCGACGAAGGGCCTCGTCTGCACGTCCGACGTCCACACCGTGCATGGCGCGATCGGCGAGCGCGAGAACATGACGCTCGGCCACGAGGTCGTCGGCGTCGTCGAATCCGTCGGCGAGACAGTCGAGGAATTCGAACCCGGGGACCGGGTCGCCGTCGGCGCGATCACGCCCGACTGGGGGTCTGACGCGGCCCAGGACGGCTACCCGTCGCAGTCCGGGGAAGCACTCGGCGGCTGGAAGTACGCGAACCACAAGGACGGCACCTTCGCGGAACTCGTGCACGTGAACGAGGCGGACGCGAACCTCGCGCACATCCCGGACGCGGTGACCGACGAGGAGGCCGTGTACGTGACCGACATGATGAGCACCGGCTTCATGGGTGCGGAACACGCCGAAATCCCCGTCGGTGGAACCGTCGCGGTGTTCGCGCAGGGCCCGGTCGGGCTCATGGCGACGAAAGGCGCGGCGCTCCAGGGCGCCGGACGCATCATCGCCGTCGAGACGGTGCCCAGTCGGAAGGAACTCGCTCGCGAGTACGGCGCCGACGACGTCGTCGACTTCGAGGACGGCGACCCCGTCGAACAGATCATGACGCTCACCGACGGCGAAGGCGTCGATTCAGCCATCGAAGCGCTCGGTCGAAGCGCGACGTTCGAGCAGTGCGTGAAGGCCACGAAACCGGGTGGCACCATCTCGAACATCGGATATCACGGCGACGGCGAGTTCGTGAACATCCCCCGCGACGAGTGGGGCGTCGGGATGAGCGACAAGACCATCAACACCGGGCTCTGTCCCGGTGGCCGCCTCCGCCTCCGACGACTCCTCAGGATGCTGGAACGGGACCGCGTCGACCCCACGCACATGACGACCCACCGGTACTCCTTCGAGAACGCCGACGAGGCGTTCCACCTGATGGACTCCAAGGAGGACGACGTCATCAAGCCCCTCATCGAGTTCGAGTAGCTCCCTCAGCGCTGACGGCACCGACGTGGGACGTGGGTAAACGACCGCCAGCCGACGACGGAAGCAAGAGGTCCTCAACCCTGTAACAGGTTCCGGACCTCGTCCACGGCGTCCGGTTCGACCGCGACGACGTACTGCTTTCCCGGCGTCAACGTCGTATCCGGGCGCGCGATCCGTTCTCCATCCTCGTCCGAGACGACGAGCGTCCCCGCCGGGAACCGGACCTCGCGGAGTGTCTTCCCCGCCGCTGGCGCACCCTCCGCGACGCGCACGAAGACGATGTCGAGAGCCCCGGTCACGTCGACGAGCGTCTGCAGGTCGCTCCCGACGATCTCGTTCGCCGCGACCCTGGCACCGGCTCGCTCCGGGAACACCACGGCGTCGACGAACCGCGTATAGGCCTCGGCGGCCGACCGCTCGATGCGGGCGACCGTCCGAATCTCCGGCGACATGTCGGTCGCGGCCAGACACACCGCGAGGTTCAAGCCGGTCTCGCCGGTGAGCGCCGCGACCACGTCCGTGCGCTCGATGCCGGCCTGTTCGATGATGTCCGGGTTCGTCGCGTCGCCCTCGATGATGGTCGCCATCCACTCCTCCGCGAGGTCGGCAACCACCCGGTCGTCGCGTTCGATGATCGTCACGCTGTGGCCGTGATTGGCGAGCAATTCCGCGGTCTCGAAGCCGACGCGACCGCCGCCGGCGATGATTACGTCCAGATCAGTGTTCATGGTTCAGTCTTCGGCCTCTATCGTCATCTCGCTACTCGATGCTGGTTCGCTCTCCCGCCCGGCCCGCACTCGACGCAGTCCGACGTACGCGGCGGCGCCGAGCACGATCCAGCCGACGCTGAGTCCAAGCGCCAGCGGATCCGTCCGGATCAGGTACTCGACGAGCACGCCCGTCAGGACCACGTTCAGTGCGATCCCGATGATCGGCGGTGCGGGGTAGAACGGCATCTCGTAGGGACGATTCATCGCGGGGCGTTCCCGGCGGAGTCTGATCACGGCGACGTTGACGACGACGAACGACAACAAGAAGAACAGGCTCGACATGTTCCCCGCGCTCTGGGTCGGCAACGCGACCGAACCCAGCATCACTACCGCGCTCGCGAGGATCGCGACGAACGGCGTCCCGTAGCGGTGATGGAGTTGCCCGAACGACGGCAACAGCTGGCCTTCGCGCCCCATCGAGAACGCCACGCGAGAGGACGCGATGACGACCGCGTTCAGCGCCGTCAGCGTCGAGAACACCGCACCGAACACGATGAGCGCCCCGCCGTTCTGGATGATGGGGAGTCCGGTCGGCATGAACGACGTCGCCGCCGCCGCGATACCGGCCTCTCCGGCGTCGGCGAGCCCCTGCGAGCCGAGCGTCCCGATGGCGACGGCGACCACCGCGAGGTAGACGACGATCGTCGCGGCCAGACTCAGGAAGATGGCTTTCGGGATGTTCTCCCGCGGGTTCTCGACCTCCTCGGTGACGGTCGTGATGAGGTCGTATCCCTCGAACGCGATGAACGTCAACCCCATCGCCGGGAGGACCGCCGCCGCGCCGGTACCCTCCGGGAACAACGGCTGGAACTCGGCGCCGGAGAACTCCACGGACGCGATTCCGAACCCGACGAACACGACGAGGATGCTGACCTTGATGACCGTGAATATCGTCTCGGCGCTCCCGCTCGCGGCCGTCGACACCGCGTTCAGTGCTACCAGCGCGGCCACTGCGACGAACGCCAGCAGGAAGGCGAGGGGCACCGATGCGTCGAGAAGTGGGAGTGCGACCCCACCCACGTTCTCGGGCGCGGGCACCACGCCGTACACGTGCAGTAACTCGAGGAAGTTCGGAGCGAACCCCAGCGCGTACAGCGCGCCGGCGATCATGTACGCGAACCACAGCATCCACCCCATGATGAACGAGGCGAAGTCGTCGAAAATCTCTCGAACGAACGCGTACCCGCCACCGCTCTTGGGAATCGATGCAGCGAGCTCCGCGTAGGAGAGCCCGGTGAATGCGGTGACGACGCCGTTCAGTGCGAACACGAGTATCGCGGCCGGCCCGGCGATCTCGGCGGCGAGCCCCGTCAGTACGAAGATGCCCGCGCCGATCATCGCGCCCATGCCGATCATGGTCGCGTCGAGGAGTCCGAGCTCGGCGTTCGGGGAGCGACTCTGACTACTCATCGGTTCGAGATACCTGATTCACTTATTCGAGTCGTACACTTTGAGAAGTCGGGACTCTCATTTCATTCTTCGGTTCGTTCTACTCTTATAATAACGGCCCTCCTCATTCAAGTGAACGATGCGGGAAGGCATCGCCGAGTCGGTTCGGTCCGACCGTCTCCCCGTGCTCGCTCTCCACCCCAGATATACGGCGTCTGGGACGCGTGCTATCTACATGGCACGTACAGAACGCACCGCGATACTCGGTGGCACGTTCACGCCGATACACAACGGGCATCGTGCGCTCCTGCACAAGGCGTTCCAGACCGCCAGCCACGACGGCACTGGTGACGGGCACGTCATCGTCGGACTCACCGGGCCGTCGCTGGCCGAGGCAACCCGGAGCGACCCGTCGCACGCCGACATGCTTGGGTCCTTCCAGGACCGACGGGCCGCTCTCGACACCGAACTCGACCGGATGGACGACGCGTACACGGCGTCCTACGAGATCCTTCGACTCGAGGATTCGCTGGGGCCAGCGGCGACGCGCGAGGACCTGAACGTGCTCGTCGCCTCGCCGGAGGCGAAAGCCCAGCGTCGCGCGTACGAACTCAACGAACGACGGCGCGACGACGGCCTCCGCCCGCTCGAGATCCACACGCCGCCGTTCGTCACCGCCGAGGACGGCACCCGCATCAGTAGCACCCGCATCCGGAACGGCGAGATCGACGAACACGGCCGCCTCCTCGAGTGACGAACTCTCGTCGGCCCCAGTCGTCGTTCCCGGGAGCCATCGTGGACGAGTCCCTGGACGACGAGACGCGTCCAAAGCGCTGAATCCGTGACGCGGCCAGCGGTCGAATCGACGGACGGGCGCGGGCTCTTCCAGTCCATGAGAACTACGGTCTCGTTTGATGCTCGCTCGGGTCGTACAGTGGTGCATGTACGACACTATCCTGGTTGCGACCGACGGAAGCGCCGACGCGAACCGAGCGGCAACGCACGCACTCGAACAATCCGAACAGCACGACGCCGCGCTCCACGCCATCTTCGTCGTCGACACCGAACGGTACAACGAACCGGCCCTGAGCAGCGCGGAACTCGAGACCATCGAGGTCGAGGAGTGGGGCGAAGAGCAACTCTCGGAGATCGTCGAACGCGGCGAGGAACTCGGGATCGACGTCACCACGCGGAACTGTCACGGGAAACCCTACAAGGAGATCATCAGTCACGCCGACGAGATCGACGCGGACCTGATCGTCCTGGGCTTCCACGGGCAGTCCCACACCGAGACCGACCAGATCGGGAGCGTCACCGACCGCGTCGTCCAGAACGCGGGCCGACCGGTCCTCGTCGCCGCCTGACCGGGGACGAACTCTTCTCGTCGCCGCCTGCTTCAGGACCACTATCCGCGCCGCTTGCTTGCTACCGTTCGTCGAACAGTCCGAAGAAGCGGTCGCGGTTCAGGTAGCCGAGAGCGGAGATGGCGAGGAGGAGGACCGCGAGGACCGCCGCTGCCAAGAACTGGCCGGTGCCGAGGTAGCCGCCGATGGCGTTCACGAGGAAGAACCCCGGGGCGCGTCCGACGACAGCGATGACGACGAGTTGCCACAGCGGTACCCTCGTGAGTCCGCCGACGAAACAGAGGACGTCGTCGGGGAGTCCAGGGACGACGAAGAACAAGAAGAGACTGAGTTTGACGTGTTGGTCGCTGATGGCGTCGAACTTCCCGAGGGTGTCCTCGTGAACGATCTGCTCCACGTAGCTCCGCCCGAAGCGGCGGGAGAGCCAGAACGCGACGGTGCTCCCGATGGTGATCCCGATCATGTTGTAGAGGGTCCCCCACCACGGGCCGAAGAGGAAGCCCGCGACGACCGCCAGGACCTGCCCCGGAACCGGTGCGACCACCACCTGGAGCGCCTGGAGTGCGATCAGGACGACCGGCGACCAGACCCCGTACTGGCGGATGAACGCTCGCACCTCCGGGGCGTTCGACAGGAACGATAGGTGGCGTCGAGTCAGAACCGTCACGGCAACGACGAAGATGGCGAGGACGACCGCGTGAATCACGAACCGTCGTCTGGCCTGCGGAGAGGCGAACACCTGGGTGTCCTCGACCATCGACCGGAGTCGACCCAGCACCGAATCCATCGCCATTCGCTTAGCGGTAACGAATGCGACAGCAAAAGAACGACCCCCTGGCATCGAAGCTCGCTCGCTCGCAGGCCTCGAATCCGGACCGTCGCCCTCTGACCCTCACCGCTCGACGTCTCCGCTCACCGCTTGAACTCTCTCCCATTTGCTCGACGTCTCCGCTCACCGCTCGAACTCTCTCCCATTTGCTCGACGTCGCGCCCGGCCACTCGTTCGACCTGTCGTTTCATCAACCCTCGAATCGAAAGGGTACAGGATGGTCGACCCAGTCACCGAGCCGCTCCTCGACGTCCTCTTGCGTCTCTTTCTCGCGCTCGCGCTCGGCGCACTCGTCGGGCTGGAGCGCGAACAGAGCGAATCCGGTGGGTCGTTCGCGGGCAGTCGGACGTTCCCCCTGCTCGCGCTCTACGGTGCACTCGTCCAGGCGTTCTTCCCGGGGGCGCTCCCGGTCGCGTTCGCCGTCCTCGTCGTCCCGCTCACGACCGCGTACGTCGCGAAGATCTGGTACGAGGACGACATCGGGCTGACGACGCTCGTCGCCGCGCTCGTCATCGTCGTCCTGGGTGCGCTGACCACCCACTCCGAGCGGGGTGCGGTGGTCGCGATCGTCGTCGGCGGCGCCGTCACGGTCCTGCTCGCCGTGAAGGACCCCATCCACGAGTTCGCCGATCAGATCGAGGCGAGCGAGCGACGCGCGACCACGAAGTTCATCCTCGTCGTCCTCGTCGTCCTCCCGGCGCTCCCCGACCACCGCATCGACGCGCTCTACGGACTCAATCCACAGTTCGTCTGGCTGATGGTCGTCTTCGTCACCGGCCTCGGATTCGTCGCGTACCTCCTCGGGCGCATCCTCGGCCCCGAGCGCGGCATCGCCCTCACCGGCCTCGTTGGCGGGTTCGTCTCCTCGACCGCGACGACTGTGTCGATGGCCGAGAAGACGAACCAGAACGCGACGCTCTACCACGTCTGTGCGTTCGCGGTCGTCACCGCGTCCATCGTGATGTTCCCGCGAGCACTCATCGAGGTCGCGGTCGTCAACCCCGCCCTGCTCCCGAGCGTGGCGGTACCGCTCGGGGCGATGAGCGTCGTCGGCGTCGTCGCCGCCGTCGTGCTCTACTGGCAGACCGCCACCGACCAGACGGTCGAACCCGACGAGATCCAGAACCCCTTCCGCTTGCGGCCCGCGCTCGCGTTCGGCGTCATATTCGCCGTCGTGTTGCTCGTCTCGGAATCCGCGAACGACTTCTTCGGGTCCTCCGGCGTGTACGCGACCGCGTTCTTCTCCGGGCTCGCGGACGTCGACGCGATGACGATCACGCTCAGTCAACTCGCCGCAGAGGGGACCGTCTCCACGCAGGTCGCGACCACGGGCATCGTCATCGCCGCCATCGCCAACACGTTCGTCAAAGTTGTGCTGGCGTGGTTCCTCGGCAGCCACAGACTCGGACGACTCGTCGCAACCGTCCTCGGCGTGGTCGTCCTCGTCGGCGTGATCTTCCTCCAGGTCTGACCCGCGTACGGTCGAAGCCGCGGTTTCTCACGTCGTCGGAATGGGTGGTCGCTGTTTTCCACGTTCGCCTCCTAACCATCCACATGTACGAATGCATCCTGGTGCCGACGGACGGGAGCGACGCCACTCGAGCCCCCGTCGAACACGCCATCGACCTCGCCACCACGTACGACGCGGCCTTGCACGCGCTCAACGTCGTCGACACGAACCTCGGCTTCGAAGCGTCCGCCGCCGGCACGTTCGAGTCGCTCGAAGAAACCGGGAAGAGCGCGGTCGAGAACGTGGTTCGCGAGGCCGAATCGGCCGGCGTCGACCCTATCGAAGGGAACGTCGTCCATGGGACGCCCCACGAAGCGATCCTCGAGTACGTCGACGACAACGACATCGATCTCGTCGTCATGGGCACACACGGCCGCACGGGCCTCGACCGGTACTTGCTCGGGAGCGTCACCGAGAAGGTCGTCCGCCTCGCGGACGTCCCCGTCCTCACGGTCGGCTTGCCCGCCGAGTCGGACGAGGAGGACTGACTGGCGTTCTCACCAACCGGAAACCAGAACCGCGACTTAGGCACTGAGGGACGTTCGTCGAACCAGGTGAGTCGAGTGACGTCCAACAGATCGACGCGGTACGAGGAGAGCACAGCACTCGAAGCCGATTCCCCGACCCTCATCGAGGGATTGCCCGGACTGGGGATGGTCGCGTCCATCGCGGTCGACCAGATCACTGAGCAACTCGGACTGGAGCAACACGGCACCATCGTCTCGGACGACCTCCCGCCGGTCGCGTCCTTCCAGGACGGGCGCGTCCGCGACGCCGTCCGGGTGTACGCCGGCGCGGATCCGGCGGTGATGACGCTCCAGAGCGACCTCCCTGTTCCACCGGGTGCGGTCGATTCGCTGGCCGAGTGCATCATGACCGACGTCGCCCCGGAATTCGAGCGAGCGGTGTTCCTCGCGGGCGCACCAGCGGAGAGCGAGGAGGAGGTCGGTGACGTCGTCGGCGTCGCGACGACGGACGCACTGGAGACCGCACTCACGGACGCTGACATCACGCTGGCGGACGGGTCGGGCCTCATCGGCGGCGTCACCGGCGCGCTGTTGGCGGCCTGCTACGAGAACGACGTTCCGGCCGCAGTCCTACTCGTCAAATCCAATCCCTACATCCCGGACCCGGGTGCCGCGCGCGCCGTCATCGAGAACGCGCTCGAGCCACTCGTCGACTTCGACGTCGACACCCGGGAACTCCTCGAACAGTCCGAGGAGATCCAGGAACAGAAACGCCAGATCGCCGAACAGCTCCAGCAGTACCGGCAGGACGAAGAACAGCAACCACCGACGCCCAGCATGTACCAGTGATCGAACCGGAGAATCGAGTTATCGGACGACGGTGACTGGCACGGTCGCCCGTTCGACGACGTCTTTCGCGACGCTCCCGAGCACGCGTTCGGCCTGCTCTGAGCGACCGCGGTGTCCGACGAAGATCGTGTCGAACTCCTCCCGGTCCGCGTACGCCGTGACCTCTTCGACCGGGTCACCGTACAGGAGTTCCGTCTCGACCTCGCACCCGAGTTCGTCGGCGAACCGCCTGGCGTCCTCGAGAACGTCGAACCCGCGCTCCTCGGCGTCCTCGAGGCTCTCGACCAACAATCGGTGTTCGGCGTCCGTGATACTCGAGATCGGCTGAGTTCCGCCTTCGTCGTACACGCTCGGGTCGACCGCGTGAACGACCGTGAGCTGGCCGTCCATCGCGGCCGCGACGTCGGTCGCGTACGCGAGCGCTACCTCGGCCTCCTCGGAACCGTCGACTGCGACCAGTAGCTTCATACTCGAACGTTCTCTCGCGACGAACTCAAACGAGCCGCCGATTATCATCCGCTGAAATCCACTCGGCGCTCGACGCGCTCTCGAGCGCTGTCGTCTTCTTGGAACCTGAGAACCGTCTCACAGCTATTTCGAACCCCAGCGCGTACGTTCACGTGGAGGGGAATACCGATGACAGTCGAAGATCTCGCCCGAACGGACCCGATCGCGGCGACACCAGGTGCGTCGATCGCGCAGGTTTCGGCGCTCATGCGCGACGAGAACGTCGGGAGCGTCGTCATCCAGGACGACGGCAAACCCGTCGGCCTCGTCACCGACCGCGACGTCGCCATCAGAGTAACTGCCGAAGGAGAAGACCCGACGGACATCACAGCGGCGGACGTCATGACGCCCGACCCGGTCGTCGTCGACCGCGAAACAGGCGTCATGGCGCTGACGCGAACGATGGCGGAGCATGCCGTCCGACGCATCCCCATCGTCGACGACGGCCAACTGTACGGCATCGTCACGCTCGACGACCTCGACCGGCTCCTCACCGACGAACGACAGCACCTCAGTCAGGTGATCGCTGAAGAATCGCCGCCGTACTGAGGTCTGGCGTCGTGCGAGAACGGTCGGTCGCGCTTCTTTCGAGTCGACTGGTACCGTGCGACGTCACGCGTCGGGACTGCCTCGATTCGTCGCCGTCGTCTCGTCTACGACCGCCGGTCTACTGCTCCTTCGTTTCGCTCCAGCCGCCGGCGTCGACGACCTCGAAGAGCTTCCCCCAGTTCTCGTCGTCCTCGTCCTCCGGGAGGGAGTCCCGCAACTGTTGGAAGTCCGATCCCGGAACCTGGGATTCGACGAAGTCCACGACGACGCGAGCGTGATACGCCACCTCGGTCGGGTCGGTCCCCGTGCGTTCGCTGACGCGGTCGAGGAACTCCTCCCAGTCGAAGCGCTGGCCGTGTTCGTGGACGGCACCCGTCATGTACCACTTGATCTCCATCGGGAGCGACGCGGCGAGGTCCGCCGCGTGCCCCTCGGGTAGCCGTTCGCCCAGTGTCATCAGCGTCGCGCGGATGGCTCGGAGCGCTTCGCCGGTCCCGGGCAGTTCGAGCCGGTGCTGTACCTCGCCAGTGAACTCGTCGAAATTCATACCTGAACCATCGTGCGAGACGCGTATCAACCGAGTCGATTCTTCCCACCGCGTGGGAACTCCGAGTCACTCCACGACGATGGAGCCTTTCATACCGAGCGACAGGTGTGGTTCGCAGTGATAGAGCGCGATGCCGGATTCGTCGAACGTGAACGTGTACTCGACGTCGCCGCCGTCGACCGCTTCGCCGGAACTGAACTCGAAGTCGGACTCGCCGATCTGATCCTCCGGTTCCGCTTCGACGTTATGCTGGCCGCCTTCGCCGGTCCACTCCCACAGCACTTCCGTCCCCGTCGAGATGGCGACGGCCGATGGGTCGTACGCGAACGACCCGCCGTTCCCCTCGGATCCGACCTCGATGGTGACGTCGCTCTCCTCGCGCATGTCCAAGATCTCGCCGTCGTACGTTCCGTCGGCCGCACCGACGTCCGTTTCGGTCAGCCAGTCGTCGACGGCCGGATAGTCGCTCCCTGGAATCGTATCTCCTCCGTCACCGTTGTCGTCGCCATCGCCGTTGCCGTCACCGTTACCGTTGCCGTTGCCTGCACACCCGGCCAACCCGACCGCGAGGGAGACCGCGCCGAGTCGCTTCAGGACGCTCCGCCGACCGGGTTCGCTCGAAACTGACAATTTCATGTTCGACCGTGGATACGGCCTCGGAGAGGGTAAATCGGCGACAAAATTCCTGTTTTCCGGGAAAACGTAGAGACGCCGGCACCGATCTCCCCCGCCCGGAGCGATTCGCTGCCGGCGCGAGCGCGCTGACTGGCGGCCCTGTCGTTGCGAGGCGTTGACTGGCGGCCCTGTCGTTGCAAGCGCGCTCACGCGTACCGTGGTGCGCTCGACGCATCCGCCAGCGGCAGGTAGAATCGGAGGTGTTCTCGACCGAGCGTGCCGGGCGCCGGACGGCAGTCGCCGCGGCGTTCGACGGAGCGGGCGAGGAGGTAATTCAGGCCGACGTTCAGCCGGTAGTAATCGCGGACGAGTTCCTTGGGGAACGCCGACGAGAGCGTCTCTCGAACGGTACGACCCTTTATCACCGCAGTTTCGCAGTCCGGCTCCGGGAAGAACGCCCTGGCGAAGAACGCGTCGCTCCCCGCTCGGTCGTCGAGGTTCCGAACGACGTCGTCGATCGAGGCGTCGACGCCTCGACCGAGGGCGGCGTCGTGGACCGCGTCGGCGAACGGTTCGACGGACCGCCATTCCGGCGACGGCGACCCCTGCGAGTGCGTCCGGTAGAAGTCGATGCAGCAGTCCGGATACCCGTGGAGTCGGCCCTGGTAGCGCTCGAATTCCTCGAACGCGTCCGCCGTAACCGACTCCACGTTCTTCCTGACGACCGCTTCTGGCGTCGGTGCGTCGTCGTCCCTGAACAGGTACACTCGTGCGCCGTACTGGAGGCGGTCGCCCGTCCGCATCCACTCGGGGACGACGAAACAGCGCCCCGGGAACGCACGAGCGAGGGACTCGAGCTCCGGAATCCGCTGTAACTCGTCTCGGAATCCCGCCGACGCCTCCATGAGTGCCGTCTCGGTGACCGCATCGACGGAGACCTCGGCGTCATCGTAGCGCTCTCGGGACGCCTCGAGCCGTCTCACCTCGCGGTCGGCGTCCGACGCGGTATCGAACCGGCGGAGTGCCCACTGTCGGCCGTCGAAGTACGTCTCGTCGAGCTGGATGCTCGCCCCTCGACGGCGACCCGAGAGCACGGCGTAGCCGTCGAGCGCGACGAACGCGGGAAGCCCGCCGACGTCGAACGAGTGGGTCACTTCGTGGTGTCGATGCCAGCGGCGTCGTTCATCGGGCACTTCTGGGTCGACCCGGTGACGAGCAGTATCGCGCCGACGACCAGCGCGACCGCGCCGATGACGGCGCCAGCGCTCCAGTACCCGACGAACGCCGCGACGCCGGCGATCACGGCGAGGGTACCGACGACGAGACGGCTAGTTCGGTCGAGGCCACCGACGTTCTTCTCCATACGTACCTGAGACGTCTCTCGACGGACACATTGCTCCCAGTGCTCGTTCCCAGTCGGCGGGAAGGACCGACCGCGCGTCCCGCCGGATTTCGCGCGAAGTCGCCGTGCTAATCGATTCCCGCGTCTTTTGGCGCGGGAGGAGGGCAATGGTCACTGCAGTCTCTCGGCGAACCAGTCCGCTGCCACGTCCGCGACCTCCTCGAGTTCCCCCTCGCCCTCGAAGAGATGCCCCGCTCCCTCGACGACGTGCAAGTCGGCTTCGACGGCGAGCGCGTCGCGGGCCTCGCGGTTGTGCTCCAGCACCTGGGTGTCGGCACCGCCGACGAGCATCAGCGTCGGCGCCCGGACGTCGTCGAACACCTCGCTGGCGAGGTCGACGCGGCCGCCACGCGAGACGACCGCATCGACGTCCACGGTCGGGCGAGCCGCCGCGCGGAGCGCGGCCGCCGCACCGGTACTGGACCCGAAGTACCCGACGTTCAGGCCGCGGACGTCGTCGCGACCCCGCACCCACTCGGTGGCGGCGACGAGTCGGTCCGTGAGCAACGGGATGTCGAACCGGTTGTCGCGCACCTGGTCCTCCGTCTCGGTGAGCAGGTCGAACAGCAACGTCCCGAGTCCGCGCTCGCGGAGGACGTCCGCGACGAAGTTGTTGCGCGGGCTCTTCCGACTGGAGCCGCTCCCGTGCGCGAACACGACCAGGCCGTTCGCTCCCGACGGCACCGCGAGCTGTCCCTCGAGTTCGACGTCGTCGATCGGAATGGACACGAGTCGCTCGGAATCCGCTGGCATGCTGGTATCGGGTGGCGCCAGTGGCTTGGTTCGCGCGCTGGTTCCTGCCTCCTGAGAAGACTCGGACGCTACACGCCACTGGAACGCATCTGTTCGCTCGAAGGGCGATGCCTGATGCAACCCGATTCAAGGACCGGACCGACGCGGGCGAACGACTCGGGGACGCCCTCCGGGAGCGAGACGTCGACGTTGACCTCGCGCTCGCGATCCCGCGAGGCGGCCTGCCGCTCGGGCGCGCCGTCGCCGACGCGCTCGACGTGCCACTCGACGTCGTCGTCGCGTCGAAGATCGGTGCGCCAGGGAACCCCGAGTACGCCATCGGTGCCGTCGCGAGCGACGGGACCGTCTGGCGGAACGAGGACGCGATCGGTCGGACGAGCGCCGACGAAGCCTACTTCGACCGCGAACGCGACCGGGAAGCGACGGCCGCGCGAGAGAAGGCCGAACGCTACCGCGGCGGGGACCCCGAGCCCGACCTGGCTGGAAAGCGCGTCGTCGTCGTCGACGACGGCGTCGCGACCGGCTCGACCGTCAAAGCCTGTCTCCAGATGCTCGAGGACGCCGACGCCGAACGCGTCGTGCTCGCGGTCCCCGTCGGCCCGCCGGACACCATCTCGGAACTCCGCGAGATGGCTGACGACGTCGTCTGCCTCCAGACGCCGAGTTCCTTCAGGGGCGTCGGCCAGTTCTACGAGCGCTTCGACCAAGTGTCCGACGACGAAGCGATGACGTACCTCGACTCGGACCGGTGACGACCCCCCGTGAGGGACTCGACGGTTACCGGTCGGTGGGAACGAGAGGAGGATATTTGCGACGCGACGACCGAACACTAGGTGTCGACAGGCGTTGATGGCGTACCGTACGCAACCAGCACTATCGGAACCCAGACCAATGGATATCTCCCAAATCGTTTCGGAGGACTACGTGGAATTCTCACCGGACACTCGCGTCTCGAAGGTCACCGCGGCCTTCGACGATCCGGGCGTGAAAGGCGTCGTCGTGCACGGCGACGCGTTCGAAGGCGTCGTCACGCGACGACAGCTCGTGACGTCCCGTCGGCAGCCGGACCAGAAGGTAGGGTCGCTCGTCTGGCACGTCCCGAAGCTGACCCCGGACGAGGACGTCCGCAAGGTCGCACAGCTCATGATCGACAGCGACTCGCAGTTGCTCCCGGTGTTCGAGGGCCAGACGCTCGTTGGCGTCGTCACCGTCGACGACGTCCTCGAAGCGGTTCGACCGCATCTCGACGCCGCCACCGTCTCTGAGGCGGCGACCCACGACCTCGTCACGCTCGACCCGGAGTCCACGTTCGGCGAAGCACTTCACGAGTTGCGGGAGAACCGGATCGCGCACCTCCCGGTCGTCGAGGACGACTCCGCCGTCGGCATCTTGAGTCTCTACGACGTCACCGATATCTCGGTTCGCTCGGGCTCCCAGAGTCAGGGTGGCGACGCGGCCGGCACCGACTCGTTCGGCGGCCCGGTATCCGACAGCTCGGGTCGGGCACGACGCGGCGGGTACGGTGCCCGCGAGGGCGAACGCGACCGGATGCTCGACCTCCCGGTACGGAACGTGATGTCGTCGCCGGTGCGAACCATCGACCCTGCGGCGACGCTCCAGGACGCCGTCGACCAGATGTTCTCGTTCGACGGGTCGGCGCTCGTCGTCACCGACGACGGAACCCCGCACGGTATCGTCACGAAGACGGACATCCTGGACTCCCTGACGTGGGAAGCCGGTGGCCAACGCTCGGTCCAGGTTTCCGGCATCGACCTCGTCGACGACGTGAGCCACGACGACATCGTCGCGATGGTCGACAAGTTCGACGACCGCGATCACGGGATGACCATCCTGGACGCGAAGATCCACTTCCACGAGCACGACGAGAAGCGTCGCGGGACGCCGCTCCTGCTGGCTCGCATCCGACTGCACACCGACGACGGTCTCTACGTCGCGTCCGGCGAAGGCTACGGTGCGAACCACGCGCTGAACGAAGTCAAGGACGTCCTCGAACGCCAGATCCGCGACCGGAAGACCGAGAAACGGCCGCGGAGTCCCACGGACGAAGCGTTCTGGGAGAAACGCTTCGCGTGGATGCTCGAGTGAGCGTTTCGGCCGGATGCTCGAGTGAGCGTTTCGGCCGGATGCTCGAGTGAGCGTTTCGGCCGGATGCTCGAGTGCCCACTAGACGTGTCGCCATCGGTCGCTGGCGGGCGAGGTTTTCCCGCTCGTCGGGACCCACGCCCGGAAGATCTGACCGCTCCTTGCGTATTTCGAATGGACTCATGGCCAGTTCAAACGACCCATTCCAGGAACTCGAGCGACTGTTCGAACAGGTGCAGGAGAACGTCGAATAGGCCAGCAATTGGTGGGCTTCCGACCGGTTCAGCCCCGAAGTGCCTGAGACGACTACGGTCAGTGTCGACATCGAGGACCGCGACGAGGAGTTCGTGTTGACAGCGGAACTCCCGGGGTTCGAGAAGGACGACATCGACGTGCGAGTGACCGGGAACACGTTCCATCTCGAAGCCGACCGCGAGGCGGAGACGACCGAGTCGGACGCCGACTTCGTCCGTCGCGAACGCCATCGCGCCTCGGTGTCCCGGGCCATCTCGCTGCCCTCCGACGTACAGACCGAGGACATCTCGGCGACGTACGAGAACTGGCTCCTGACGGTTCGGATGCCCAAGAGCGAACCGCTGACCGAAGGCACGAAGATCGAGGTCGCCTGACGCCGAACCCCCGTTGCACCCCACGGCTACTCGTTTTCGAGGAGGCAGGTTCGTGCGTCGAACCCGAATCGTCGAACGGGCGGCGGCCGCACTGGAACGCGTGACAGCACGGTCCCCTGACGGCCGATGGATGGCGGTCCTCGCCTGTACCATCGCGCTCGTCGTCGCGTCCATCGTGCCGTCGCCGTTCGACCGTCGCTCCGATTGGGAGCGCGCAGGGCCGGACAAACTCCTGCATCTCGTCGGTCACGCAGGCTACGCGTTGGTGCTCGCGGAGGCACTCAGCGCCGGTCGGCCGCGGCACGCAACCTCCGCCGTCCTCGCGGTCCTTGGCTGGTACGTCTCGAACCGCGACGCCCCGACACGAGAATCAACGGACTAACCGGCGCCGTCGCCAGCGACGCACGTCGACCGTGACGACCGACCACGCTCGCGACTCTCGGCCCGGTCTGGGAGAGCAGATGCATGTGCTCGCTCCGTGTACTCGAACGTACGACCGTCGTATCCTCACGCATGACTCGGGTACCGAACGTCAGCGACGGGCGGTGGCGGGGCGTCGTAGCCACCGCTGTCCTGTTGTTCGTCGGGTCCGCGCTACCGATTCCACCTCGGCACACCCCCGACTACTGGCCGTTCGGTCCGGACAAGCTCCTGCACTCACTCGGGCACGCCGGACTCGCGGCCGCACTGGTGGCCGCGTTCGAAGACGACGAACCGTTCTGCTCCGACGCCGTCGTCGCCATCCTCCTGTCCGCACTCTACGGGGTCGGAACCGAACTGTTCCAGGAGGGGATCCCTGGCCGCGAGTTCGAACGAGGGGACGTCGTCGCCGGATTCCTCGGGTCGGTCGTCGGCGCCCTGGCCTGGCCGCGACTCGCGACCCGCCACGGACGGCCGTCCCGGTCGGGAGAACGGGCCTGGAATGGTCTCGATTCCGACTCCGTTCGGCGACGGCGTTCTCAAACGCTCGGAAACACAACGGTTGCTTTATCGATTGCTGTGCATAGCCTCTAGTAGGATGATGGGCGACTCGGACGCGATGTACACGTTCGTCTGCCCGGAGTGCGCCGAATCCATGGACGTCAACGACTCGATGCGGCACGCACTCCTCGAGAACGGGTGCGTCATCTGTGGCGCATCCCTGACCGAATCGGCGTTCACGCGCACCGAGTCCACGGACTATCCCTGAACGTCCCCGATGGTGCCCGCATCGGTCGTTTCGACCCCCGACCTACAGTTGCTTTGGTATGAGGGGTGGCTACTGAAGTGACTCGTCGTACAACACTACGAGTGAATGCCGGAGGGGATTCGAGCCACGGTCGAGTTCGCGAATCCGACCATCTGTCCGATCGTCGATGCTTCGAGACGGGGCGAGACGACGATCGATTCGGTGACCACGAACAGCTGTCCGTCCGGGTGCGGCGCCAGTGTGGTCGAGTTCTCGGTGGGCGCCGGTTCGCTCGACGTCGACCTCGAACCGGTATTCGCGTACGAGGACACGGAGCGGTACCGCCTGGTGCTCGAAGAGGAGACGTCGTGTCCGTGCGAGACGCTCGCGGAGCATGGCTGTCCAGCCGCCAGGTACGTCGCGGAGAACGGCACGTTGACGCTCGTCTTCCACGCGATCGACTGGGAGCAACTGAAAACCGTCGTCGCCGCGCTCGACGAGCGGTTCCCGGCGATGAACGTCAAACGATTCGTTCGCTCGCCAGTCGAGGAATCGTCTCACGACCACGTCCTCGTCGACCGCGGCAAGCTCACCGAACGCCAGCTCGAGGTGCTCGACACCGCGTACGAGATGGGGTACTTCGAGCGGTCGCGCCGAACGAACGCGACGGCCGTCGCCGCGGCGCTCGACATCGACCCGTCGACGTTCAGGGAGCACCTCGCGGCGGCCGAATCGAAACTCCTCGAGGACGTCCTGTGACCGCGTCTTCGGGCGTCATCGGAGAGCGTCGAGTCCGGCGCCGGTCGTCGACGCAAAACCGACAGCAGGCTCGACGGTGAGTTTAAACCCACCCGAGTATTCGGGTGTCGAGTACTCGCTTCGACCGAACGTATTCGCATACATGAGTCAGTCACGGGTCGGGAACCCCATCGTCCAGTCCGTCGACCCGTCTGCACCGTCCGTCGAACGGGTCGTGGACGAGACGACGATCCAGTTGGTGCTGGATGCGCTCGACGACGCCGACTGTCGAGCCATCCTCGAAGCGACGAGCAACGACCCGTTGACCGCGAGAACCGTCTCCGAGACCTGCGACCTCCCGCTCTCGACGACGTACCGGAAGCTCGACCTGCTCGTCGACGCGGGCTTGCTCGAGGAGCGCACTCGCGTGCGTCGCTCGGGGAAACACACGAGCGAGTACGGTCGACTGATCGAGGCCGTCTTCGTCTCGCTCCACGAGAACGGAGCGCTGGAACTCCTCGTGTCGTTCCGCGAGGACATCTAGTCACGAACTCGATGGAACCGATGCGTGGCCTTCTTTCGACACCAACAGATCCGAACTAACCGCTCAGGACGTCTTCACACTGCTTCGACGGTGAACAGCGAGTCGTCGTCGAGGACGACCTGTACGCGGCAGTGCCAGGCGTCAGCGAAGACCTCCCGCTGCTGGTCGCTTGCCGACCCATCGAGAATCCCCTGGAGATTCCCGATCGGGGTCCACCGTCCGGGACGTCGCTGACGTGGTAGGTCGCTTCGATGGTCTCGTCCGCGTCGGTTCGCCGGAACCGGAACGTCGGGTCCGGCGTGTCCGGGTCGAACGCGTCGAAGCGCAGGAGATCGCGACGGCCGCCGTAGTCGCCGGTGAGTCCGCGGAAGCCGTCGTCTTCGGTCGCACCAGTGACGTACGAGATGATGCGGCTCATCACGCCGTATGCGGTATCGTCTCGCGGACCGGCCGCCCGCACTTCGATCTCGCTCCGGACCGGATAGCCGTCGGAATACAGCGCGTGAAGTCCGAGCTGGGCGATCCGGTAGGCGCCCGAGGCGGTCGGACAGGAATGCCCTGCTTCCTTCACCGCGTCCGTGTAGGTGATGACGAACGGCTCGCCCGGTTCGAGGACGCCGAGGGCCTCCGCGACGGGGTCGCGAATTTCGATCGGATCGACGTCGTAGTCGACCTGCCAGTTGGTTCCAGTCCCGGTCCCGTCAGTCGCAGTCGAATTCGATGTCATGAGTTGTGGTGGTGGTGATCGTGTCTGGTGGTCAGTAGCGAAGTAGTCGCATCCCATTGAGGATGACGAGGAGGACGCTGGCCTCGTGGACGAGCATCCCGGCGGCGAGGGTGACGTAGCTGGTGAGCACGCCTGCGAGCTACGTCGTCGAGCCGAACGGTGTCCGAGTACCGAATCGCCTGTAGCCACTGAAGGACAACGCCGGAAACCCGACGATCCACAGCCAGATGCCGATAGCGTATGTCCCCGGACTGGACGGACTTCATCGTCTTAGTTCCAATCCGCAATTGTCTCACCCGTCGAGCCCAATTGGACCGTATGAGCAGTCAGATCTCGAACCGAGGGGACGTCAGATGAACCAACGTCGAGCGGATACCGTCGTTAGTGTGCTCCTCGGGTTCGTCCTCCTGGCCGGCGGGGTACTCAGCTGGCGAGCCTATCAACAGCGTCGGGCTATCGACCAATCGATGGGGTCGATGATGGATTCGTCTATGGGGACGATGCACGGCCCAGACCCGCTCTGGTACGTGGTTGGAACCCTTCTGGTCGCAGCCAGTATCGGTGGCATTTATTACGTGATTCGGGGAGATCTCGCCGATTCGGCAGAGGTCGACTCAGCGGAGCACATCGATTCCGATCGGAGGTCGGCGACAACGCCTACGTCGATGGATGACGAAGCCTCGGAATCGAAGTCTAGCAATCCTGAATCGGACCCGGAAGCGCGCGTTCTCGACCTCTTGCCGGACGATGAACGACGCGTCCTCGAACCCGTCCTGAACTCTCCCGGAATCACGCAGATCGAACTTCGGGATCGATCCGAGTTCTCGAAGAGCAAAGTGAGCCAGACCGTGAGTTCACTCGAGGAGCGCGGTCTGCTGTATCGAGAACGACAGGGTCGGACTTATCGCGTGTATCCGAGCGATGACCTTCGACAGGAACGACCGGAACAATAGTCGCTCGCTGTCGGACCCGCCCGCTCGAATTCGGCGGGCATGAACGCTCTCCGTCAAACGAAACGATTAGGAGATGTTATAGACGTTCTCGAACGATCTCCTATACGGATTCACACCCACGGAGATAACGCCGAACCCACCGTATGACCACTTGAGGCGAAAGACAATGACCAACCGAAACCTCGGACGATGGCTACTCGTGGCGCTCGCGATCGTCGGACTCGCGTTCGCAGCCCCGGTAGTCAACGCACACGATGATGAACCGACGCAGGGGAACGAGACGGCAGCTGACGAGACGCCAGCCGATGGTGATGCACCGGACTGGGCGACCTGGATGGCCGGTCACATGACCGATCACATGGGAGCGGACGCCGTTGACGAGATGGAAGCGCACATGGGCGTGACTGTCGACGAAACGTCCCACGACACGGCGGATGACGATCACACCGACGCTGGGGTGAACGGACAGGGACACGGTTGCTAACGGTCCCTGTCTAGGCCCCTCGTCCAGTAGATAGACGTTCGACAAACTGATCCAACGATCACAATGATACACTACACCAGCACGCTCGGACGAACGACTCGTCGGATTGCATTGTTCGCGGTTCCGCTATTGATCGCGGCAACGGGCACCGCAGCCGCGTACGGTGGCGGCGGCCACGGTAGTGGTATGATGGGTGGCGGCGGCTGGGGGCTCTTCGGCGGTGGAATGGGACTCTGGGGTCTCCTCTGGATGGGGCTCCTCATTGCCGTCCCGCTCTATCTCGTCTACTCACTCCTCGACAGCGATTCTGGAGGAGACGACAGTCGGCCGCTTTCGGTTCTCCGTGAGCGCTACGCCCGCGGCGAACTCACCGACGAGGAGTACGAACAGCGACGGAAACAGCTCGAACAGTCCAATTGAGCGAAACCGGGCAGGTGGTGCTGTCTGGGTCTTCTACAGAAATCAAGGGAGAGTGCCTCGGGGCTTGACCCCGAGGGTGAATCCCGACAATAGCCAATCAACCGTTGATGGCGTTTTCAGGCGCACAGGCTCACCGAGTCGGAGTCTTTAATTGGATTGAATACGATTAAATCAGTATGGGTCAAACAGAGATGGAATGCTATCCCACCGTCCGCGACCGTGGGCAAGTCACCATCCCCGAAGAAGTCCGAGAAACACTCGGCATCGAATCAGGGGAGAGAATCAAACTCACCGTCGAACGGTTGGAGTAACACCCATGAACGCCACGTTTCGCTGTCGCGCCTAACCCGACGACGACACCGCCAGCGAAGCGTGGCATCACATCGAACTCCACCGACAGATTCGCAACCACGCCGTCCGCGACTACTACGACCACGAACCGGGCGACCGTCCGAGTGCTTACGACCAACACAACAGTCTCACCGACTGGAAACAGCGGTGGCCTGTGTTCAAGGACGTGTCAGCCCACGCCGCCCAACAAACCGTCTCGCAGATCCACAAGGACATCAAGAACCTTCGAGAAAAACAGGACAAGGGCTACAACGTCGGACGGCTCAAGTGGCAAGGCAGTGGAGAACGTCGGTCGGTCACGTATCAGTCCGAAGGCTACGACGTGGATTACAACACGGGCCAAGACGGATACGCGACACTCCGACTTTCCAAAATCGGAACTATCCGGATTCGCGTACACCGTGACCTCCCGCCGACCGAGGAGATCAAACGCGTCGTCCTCAAGAAAGAGACGACCGACGAGTGGTTCGCGTGTCTCGTCCACGAGAAACCGGACGACGACCTACCGGAAAAGTCGAAAATTGACGACCTATCCGCTACCGACCGTGTGGGGGTAGACCTCGGCATCCAGTCGTACATCCACACCAGCGACAATCTCGCCGTGGACACGCTCGACCTTTCCGACGAGTACGACCGCTACGCACGCGAACAGCGGAAACTCGACCGGAAAGAACACGGGTCGAACAACTGGGAGAAACAGCGGCAGAAAGTCGCCAAAGCCAAACGTCGTATCAAGCGGAAAGTGCTGGACTACCAGCACAAGTTGACGACGTGGCTCGTGCGGGAGTACGACATGGTGGCAGTCGAAGACTTGGACGTGAAGCCGATGCTGGAAACGTCTCAATCCGCCAAGAACAAACAGGATGCGGCGTGGTCGCGGTTCCTGACTCTCTTAGAATACAAGGCGGAGTTGCACGGCACGCACGTCGTGAAGGTCGAACCAGCGGGGACAACCAAGGAATGCTCGCGGTGCGGTGTGGAGACGGATAAACCGATTTGGGTCAGGGAACACTCGTGTCCGGCGTGCGGTCACGAGGAAGACCGCGACCTGAACGCGGCGAAGAACATCCTTTCTCGCGGTCGCACGCAGTTAGGGGCGGGACACTCCGAATCAAGGCCTGTGCAGACTGCACTCCCTGTGTTCACTCCTTCGCGGGTGGATGCAAAGCGCGTCGTTGAAGCAGGAAGCCCCGAGGCTTGACCTCGGGGCAGGTTCACAGAACTGCTTAGATCTCCGTGTACACGTCACCCGTCTTTCCACCGCCGAGTGCGTATACGGTGAACGGGTCGGATTTCGTCCCGCCCATTCCCGGCGATCCGGCCGGCATACCGGGCAACGCGATGCCGCCGATCGCTGGCTCTTCGTCGAGCATCGTCGCGATTACCTCGGCAGGGACGTGGCCTTCGACGACGTATTCGTCGAGGACGAGTGTGTGACAGCTCTGTAGTTCCGATGGAATGCCGTGTTGGCGCTTGAGTGCGGTCACGTCCTCGGTTTCTGTCTCCGTAAGCGACGTCTCGAGATGCTCGCGCAGGTACGACGAATACTGTCCGCAACAGCTACAGCCCGGCGAGCTGAATTGCTGAGCGTTCGTCACTGCCAGCGCCCCTTCGATGTCCCACTCGTCCTCACTCGACGATCCGAGACAGCCTGCGATTCCGAGTGCGACGGTCGTCGCACCGGCCCCGAGTACTCTTCGACGGGTTACGTCTGCTTCCATATCTTTTGTAGTTGTCTCAGGGTCTCTATTGGGTGTCGACGGTTCCTGCGTAGTGAGAACGGATTCGAGCACGATGGGAACACTGACTTTCAGTTCCAAAGGGGACATCACAAGAGCCGGAGGGCGTGTCAACTCGCATCAGCTTCCACGTTGAAGCACCCTCGGATTCAAGAGCAGGGCGACGGATCGACGGAGATGCCACCGGAAGCTATCCTATCCTTCGAAACGCTGGTCCAGTAGCGTCGAAGGGGCGGTCGCACTGGCATCGAGCGCGACGGTCGCACTGGCATCGAGCGCGACGGTCGCACTGGCATCGAGCGCGACCGTTGCCGCGTCGAGCGCGCGCTCGCGACCGCGTCACTCGAAGGACGCGAGCAGTTCGCCCTGTGCGAGCGTGTTCAGGACGGTGGCGGGTTCGCACCAGCCGCGTCTGGCCTGTGCGACGCCCAGATCCATGTTGTCCAACTCGCCGGTCGTGTGTGCGTCCGTCGAGACGACGTAGGACACTGTCTCGCGGTGCTCCTTGACGTCCTGCCAGTCGAGGTCCAGGCGCTCGGGTTGTGCGTTGATCTCGATGGCGACGTTCTCCGCGGCGGCGGCGGTCGCGACCGCCGCCAGGTTCAGGTCCAGTGGGTCGCGTTCCTGGATCAGGCGGTTCGTCGGGTGTGCGAGCACGTCGACGGGGTCGTCCCGGAGCGCCCGCACCACCTGCTCGGTCGGGTCCGACGGTCGACCGTGGAGTCCCGCGACGACGACGTCGCACGCCTCGACCCACTCCTCGGGTACCTGTAGTCCCTCGTCGGTGATCTCGGCCTCGATACCCTGGAGGACGGTGACGTCGAGTTCGTCGTCGTCGTTGACCGCCTCGACGTCGGCTCGCTGGTCGGCGAAACTTTCGGAATCGAGCGTGCTCGGGATCGGTGCGTGCGGGCCGTGGTCGGTGACGAGCACGTACTCGAGTCCGCGGTCGTCGGCGGCTTCGGCCATCTCGCGGACGCTATGCGAGCCGTCGGAGTACTCGGTGTGCATCTGGAGGTCACCGCGGACGTCGTCGAGTTCCACGAGATTCGGGAGCGCGCCTGTTGCGGCGGCGTCGACCTCGCCTGTGTCCTCGCGGAGTTCCGGCGGAATCCACTCCAGGTCGAGTGCGTCGTACACCGCCTCCTCGGTCTCGCTCGCGATGCGGTCGCCGACGCGCTGTCGGCCGCCAGCGTCGTCGACGTCACTGACGTCGAAGAGCCCGTACTCGTTGAGTTTCCAGTCGCGGTCGATCGCTCGGTTGCGGAGCGCGATGTTGTGGTCCTTCGACCCCGTGAAGTACACGAGCGCGGCACCGTACTCGCTCGCATCGACGAGCCGAAGGTCGATGTGGAGGTCGCCGGACGCGACGACCGAAGCCTTCGTGTCGCCACGGGAGAGCACCTCCTCGACGTCGTCGTGCGTGCAGAACGCGTCCATCGCCGTCTCGTGGTCGGACGCGGTCGCCAGGACGTCGAGGTCGCCGACGGTCGGCCGTCGTCGGCGGAACGACCCCACGACGTCGACCCGGTCGAACGCGTCGTTCTCCTCGAAGCGCGACTCGAGTTCGCGAGCGAGCGGGATCGCGCGCCCGAGGAGCGTCCGCTCCTGTCCGCGCTTCGCGCGCTCGACGTGCTCGAGGATGTTCTCCTGGGAGCGCTCCCCGAACCCCTCGAGTTCCGCTATCTCCCCGGCTTCGGCGGCACGCTCCAGGTCCTCGAGGGTCGACACCTCCAGTTCCAGATAGAGGCGTTTCGCGGTCTTCGGCCCGACTCCCTCGACGCTCGTGATGGCTTCGATGTCGATCGGGAGGTCCGCCTTGAGTTCCTCGTAGTACTCGAGTTCCCCCGTTTCCAGGTACTCCGCGATCTTCGACGCGATCGACTCGCCGACGCCTTCGATCGACTCCAGCTCACCGCGCTCGTGCACGTCCTCGATCGCCTCTGGATGCGACGCCACGTTCCGGGCCGCGGTCCGGTACGCACGCGGCTTGTACTCGACCTCCTCGATCTCCAGGAAGTCGGCTATCTCGCGGAGCAGTTCGGCGATCTCCTGGTTCTTCATCCTCGAATCTCCTCGTGTGCGAGTACGACGACGCAGGTGAAGTACCCGGGCGGCGATTCTCACGCCGCTGGCACACTGACTCCGCCGGGACACTGACTCCGCCGGGACACTCACGCCGTCGACACGGCACAGTCCGTGCAGAGCCCGGTCTCCTCGTCGTAATGCGCGGGACAGACGAGGGTACCGCACCGCGAGCACTGGTGTTCGGCGGGCGCGGACTCGCAGATCTGGCAGAGGGTCTCGACGCTCATCGGTCAGGAACTGAGCAACACAGGCGTGTTGGACAGACGGACGACCCGAGCGGTCGTGCTCCCGAGCAACCGGTCGGTGTCGGGGGTGCGGCCCCGAGTCCCCAATGCGACGCAGTCGGCTTCGATCGCGTCGACGTACTCGCGAATGGCCTCGTGAGGCACCCCTCGCATCACGCCGGTCTGGACGGACAGGTCCCGCTCGCGTGCCTCGGTCGCGAGCGACTCGACCGCGTTCCGTCCACCTTCCTTCAGGAGACCGACGATGCTCCCCGGGACGTCCTCGTACCCGTACGTGGTCGTGTCCACGACGTACACCACGTGGACGTCCGCGGCGTACAGTTCCGCGAGGTCGAAAGCGTGCCCGGCCGCCCGCGCGGCAGGGTCGCTCCCGTCGGTCGACACGACGACGTCGTCGTACGTCCCGTACCCGGACTCGGGGACGGTCCCGTCTTCGTCGAACGGCACCGCCAGCACGGGGACGTCCACGAGCGTGATCACGCGCTCGGTGGTGCTCCCGAGGTACGACTCCTCGCCGTCCGCCAGCCCACGGATCCCCATCACGACCACGTCGACGTCGTGCTCGTCGACGTACTCGAGAATCCCACGGTACGGAACGCCCTCGTTGACCGTACGACGCGTCTCGACGTCGACGTCGTTCGCTCGCTCCTCGATTCGAACGGTCGCGTCTCGCCCTCGCTGTTCGACGGCGTCGATGTCCACACCATGCTCCTCTATGGCCGCATCGACGACGTGAAGCACGTGAACGGTCGCGTCGCAGACGCGAGCCAGGTCGAGCGCACGAACCACTGCACTATCCGATCCGGGACTGCCATCGGTCGGGAGTAGCACGTCGTCGTACATGCTACGCACTCTCCATCGGGACGCAACAGACCGGGACGTCCGCGTTCCGGACGACCACCTCCGTGACGCTCCCGATCAGGTACCGTTCCACGCCCGAGCGGCCGTGTGTTCCCATCACGATCACGTCGACGTCGTTCTCGTCGACGTAGTCGGTGATGACGTTCGCCGCCGGCCCCCGCCCGAGGGTGCCGACGACGCTGACCTCGACGTCTCTCGCTCGTTCGTGGATGACGTCGAGCGCGTCCCGCCCGGCGTCTTCGAGGGCGTCGTGGATCCCGCCCGGGTCGTCGACCCAGCCGAAACGACTCGTGTCGACCGAGTACAGCGTATGCATGGTGCCGTCGTACAGGGTAGCGAACCAGATTCCCCAGTCGACGGCGACTTCGGCGGCGTCGCTCCCGTCGGTCGGCAACAGGACGGTTTCGTACGTTCCCTCGCCTACCTCGATCTCGTCCGCCTCCGGCGGCACCGTCAACACGGGGACGTTCGCGGTCCTGATCGTCTTGTTCGCGACGCTCCCGAGGAGCCGCGCCAGCCCCGTTCGACCGTGCGTCCCCATGACGACGAGGTCGACGTCGTGTGCGTCCACGTACTCGGTTATCTCTCGGAACGGAACGCCCCGCACGACGGAGGTCGTCACCTCGCCCGTGACGTGCGACAACGCCAGCCCTGCTACGTCGTCCACTGCACGGTCGGCGGCCGCCTCGACGAGTTGCTCGCGGTCGGGTCGGTCGTCGGAAGAGTCCGGGAACGACGGTTCCAGCTCGCGGGTCTCGACCACGGCCAGGACGTGGAGGTCCGCATCGGTCGCGGCCGCGATGTCGATGCCCCGTCGAGCGCCAGCTTCTGCCGTCTCGCTGCCGTCGGTCGGAACGAGGATGGAGTCGATGCGTTCGTCCATACGTCACGTACGATGACGGTGGAGTTAACCGTGGTTTCGATTCTCACTCACGGGGAAGTTCTCGCCCACGACGCAGACGAGAATCATCGTGTTCGGCGCCGATCCCGCCCATAGACGGCGGAATACGGTCGAGTGACAAGTAGCTTCCTCACGATTCCCTTGCAACCGGAATCACCGACCCGTTTTTCGACGACGCTGCCCCTAGTTCGACCATGTCAGTGGACGAACTCGCCGAGTACGGGATGGAGCGCATGGACGACGACGACATCGACGCGTTCCTGTCCACTCAACGAACCGGCGTCCTCGGCCTCCCCACCGAGACGAACCCGTACCTGCTCCCGCTCACGTTCGGGTACGACGACGGCGAGTCGCGACTGTTGTTCACGTTCGTGCTCGGCGCGACGAGCCGGAAGCGAGACCTGACCGAGCGCGCCGAACAGGCGACGTTCCTCGTCTACTCGGTCGACTCGATGTTCGTCTGGGAGAGCGTGATGCTCTCCGGGAGCATCTCCGAACTCCCCGAATCCGATTGGAAGACGGCGATGGACGCCCTGAGCGACGCGTGGCGCCCGGAGATCTTCGAAGAGGCGGACCTCTCCGGGGGCGTGGCGATCTACCAGTTCGTCATCGAGGACCGGAGCGGCATCAAGTACGCGTCACTCCCACCGCGATTCGACCTGTGATCGACGAAGTATTCCCGAAGGGACGTCGCTGGACCGCACCGCAAGAGGGCCGTCACCTCTCGACTTCGGTCTTCACGACCGTCGCCGGCCGACGCGTCAACCGGACGACGCGGTCCGTGACGCTCCCGAGCAGGGACCGGTACTCCTCCGAATGTCGTTTCGTCCCCAGCACGATGAGGTCGACTGCCTCGTCGTCGGCGTAGTCGACGATGGTCTCCGCCGGTCGACCGTGACGCATCGTCTCGACGACCTCGACGCCAGCCGTCCTCGCACGGTCCGCCACCGCCGAGAGCACGTCCTCGCCATGCTCTTCGAGCGCGTGTTCCGGCCCCTCGGACTCGTCGACGTACTCGTCACCGCTGTACGCGGTCACGACGTCCTCGTCGACCACGTACAGCACGTGCAACACGGCATCGTGGGCGTCAGCGAGCGCGATCGCGTGCGACTCCGCCTCCGCCGACGCAACCGTCCCATCCGTCGAGAGCAGGATACTGTCGTACATTCACTATGACTTGGCGGCACGCGTCATAAAACGAACCGGCCATTCCCCGCCCGTGTCAACGCGCGACAGCGATGCAAGCGTCGGATTCCATCGCTGGTCTCGCGGTCACTCGCCGCGCTGTCGGTACCAGACGCGTTCGCCGACCGGTGACTCGTCGTCCGCTACGTCCAACCGGTCGACGAAGAGGTCGCGGACTGCGAACGTCACGACGAGTTCGACCGAGGCACCGTCCGGCGACTGGACGGTCACGACGCAGTGGCCGTCGCGCTCGTCGATCGCTTCGATCGTTCCGGCCGTCCACTGGTCGACGTGGTGGCTCGGTTCCCTGGCGTGAACGCGGTCGTGATTCATCGGCTCTCGGTGGCCGACGCCGGTTCGGTCGCGGCCGCGAGCGGTTCGTCGACGTCGAGGACGTTTGCGCTGTACGCCCACAGGCGCTCGGCCGCGTCGGCGTCGCGAGCGGCCGCGGACGGGAGCGTCGAGTCCTGCCCCGAGAAGTACCGTCCGGACACGTCAGCGGTGCGCGGCGAGAGGGCGACGAACAGGATGGCGGCGGCACCGTCCTCGACGGACGTGATACCGGGGAGCGCGTCGAACAGCGTCACGAGCCTCGGAAGCGGCCCCGGCAGGAACCGGCTGAACCCACTCCCGGGAATCGCGCCCGGATGAAGACTGTTCGACGTGACGTCGCGACCGGCGGTGCCGAGCCGTCGCGCGAGCTCGTTCGCGAAGAGCACGTTCGCGAGCTTCGAGTGCCCGTACGCCCACCCCGCGGAACCCGTCTCGACGCCCTCCACGCGTTCGAGGTCGAGCGACGCCCCTTCGTGGGCCGCCGACGCGGTCGTGACCACACTGGCTCCCGGCCGCAGGTGGTCGAGGAGTTCGGTCGTCAGCAGGTACGGCGCGAGGTGGTTGACGTGGAACGTGTACTCGACGCCGAGGTCCGTGCGTCGACCGTCGCGGAACAGCCCACCGGCGTTGTTCACGAGCACGTCCAGTCCGTCGGTCTCGGCTCGAACGGTCTCCGCGAGCGCACGCACGTCCTCGACGTCCCCGAAGTCGGCAGCCACGAACGTCCCGTCGGCACCGAGTGCTTCGAGTTCCTCGACGACGGTCGCACCAGCCGTCGCGTCCCGGCCGTGAACGATCACGTCAGCACCGAGGCGACCGAACGCCAGCGCGGCCGCTCGTCCGATTCCACTGGTCGACCCAGTCACGAGCACCTGTTTCCCGGTACAATCCAGGTCCGCAATCCCCGCGAGGCTCTCCGGCGACTCACTCATGAGAGACGACAGGGCCTCCACGAACAAAACGGGCGCTATCCGCCCAACTACACCGACCTCGACGTCGCGGGACTACAGCGGTTCCAGCGACCCGATCGTCATCTCCAGCCCCGGGCTGTGGTGGACGAGCGGCGACCCCTCGACCTCGTCGACCCCGGCCGCGTCGAGGAGCGTTCGCTCGGTCACCGTCACGTCGGCGGGCTGAACTGACCACGGCGGATGACCGACCGAGCCGACGAGCCGCCGCCCGAACGGTCCCGTCGTGACGTAGCGGTCGCGCTCGACGAGGAACGACGCCAGCGTATCGGGCGCCGTCGGCGCCGGCTCCCCGACCGGCTCGAACGTCACCGCCAACCGCACGTCCGAGTCCTCGCGCCGCCGCGAAACGACCTCGGTCCGATCACCCTCCCGACGACGCCGCACGTCAGCCTCGTGATAGGGTAGCCGGAACAGCCGCCGCGCCGCATCCGCCGCCAACCGGTCAGTCACGTCCAGCGAGAGGAAGGACACCGCACGCTCCCCCGACGGCGTCGTGACGTACGTCCGCAAGTTCACGCCTTCGACGGCCTCCCGCACCGGCACCCCGAACACGTCGAAGCGATCCATCGAGAGCGCGAGCGCCGACACCCACGCCGACCCATCCACCGTATCCGGCTCCGTCCACTCCGGAATCCGCGACCGAACCACCCGCGGCGACACCGGCCAATGGACGAACCACACGTCCGAAAGCTCGACCGACAGCGGACGAATCGCATCCAGCATACCAGACTCTGAGTGCCCCACTCTCTTCAGTCGCCCGCCGCGTTGGTCGGTGCCTTCCGGGTTGACGTCGTTGATTCGTTCGAGTGACTCATCATCGGCCAATCGTCGACGGACCGTCCGACGACCCCCGCAGTACCGTCGTACCGTTCCCGAACCTGAACCGAATCGAAAAGAACCGAAAAAACCCTGGGCGTTCCGTGGCTGGCTCTCGGACAGGTACATGTTTTTGTGAGCCGGTGGTGAGGATGAGCTATGCCGGAGTTCGGGTCCCTAGAATCGCAGGGGGTACGCACGTACTGGGAGCACGAAGCGGACGACTTCACGCCGTGGCTGGCCGAGGAGATCCGGGCTGAACCCGTCTCGAAGCTAGAGGAAGCCCTCGAACTCGACCTGGCCGTGATCGAGGAGGAAAAGCGCGTCGGACGGTACAACGTGGACATCTTTGCAGAGGTCGTCGACGACAACCGCAACGTCGTCATCGAGAACCAACTCGGCTCTTCCGACCACGACCACCTCGGGAAGTCACTCGCGTACGCGTCCGGGGTCGACGCAGACATCATCGTCTGGATCGCCCCCCGGTTCTACGACGAGCATCGAGATGCGATGCAGTGGCTCAACGAGAACAGCCGCGAGGGCGTCGACCTCTTCGCGATTCGACTGGAGGTCTGGCGGATCGGAGAATCAGATCCGGCGGTCCGATTCAACCCAGTGGCTGAACCCAGCGAGTGGAAGGAGAAAGCCAAACGCACGCAGGACGAACTGAGCGACACCGAAGAGTTGCGAGAAGAGTACTGGACGGCGTTCCGAAATCGCATCGAAGAGGAGAACTCGACCCTGAGCGCGCGCAAACCCTTCCCGGACTACTACTACAACAACCCGATCGGGCGGGCTGGCGTCGAACTCCAGTTCACGATCAAGGCCACCGAGAACGAACTCGGTGTCGCGCTGGTCATCCGAGACGACGCCGAACTCTACCAGCAACTCGTCGACGACCGCGAAGCGATCGACCCCGAACTCGACGGGGACGTCATTTGGGAGGAGCCCGAGGAGACGCGCGCCGGGAAAGACCGAAGCAAGATCACCGTCACCAAAAACGTCGACGTCCAGGACGAATCACACTGGGACGACTACACCGAATGGATGCTGAACACGGGTGAACGCTTCCACGACGTCTTCTACGACCGACTGAAACGACTCTGAGCCATTCCAGACAGTCTGCTGGATACAGCGGACGTATGCATCACCCTGCGGTATCCATCTCACATACTCGCTGAACGAACGTCCACCGGGTAGCGGTGCGACTCGAATCGCTCACGGTTCCTGCTCAATTGTATCGAGAACAGCGGGGAGCGATTCGAGGTCGTCGATGGTGTAGTCCGGTTCCTGGTACGGTTCTTCGTCGTCGTTCTCGACCCAGATCGTCGTCATCCCGAAGCATCGAGCCATCAGCAGGTCTTCGTTGAATTCGTCGCTGACCATCACGATCTCGTCGTCGACGCCGTCCGTACAGCAGTGGTAGCCTCTGGGATGCGGTTTCGGGCGTTCCAGTTCGCTCGAAACGAGTAACGAATCGAACGATTCCAGGACGTCGTGCCGCCGCAGCACCGACTCGACCCAAGGTTTCGCCATGTTACTGAACAACACGAGCGAATGCTCGGACGTCAACTCTGCGAGGACCGCTTCGTGCGTTTCCGGGAAGTGCGGGTCGAGCCAGGTCCGCTCGACGTACTCGACGCACGCCGCTTCGCTCGCGCCCGTGAGCGTCGATAGGAGCTCGACGTACTGCGCTTCGTCGTTCAGGAACCCTGCTCGGAAGAGGTAGTACGCCAACCACCCCGGGTACGGGTCCTGGTCCGGAGACACGCCGAGCAGATGGGCGTACTCGCGTTCGGTCTTGTGCTCGACCAGGACGCCACCGTAGTCGAGAACGACTCGCATACCGTCTCGAACAGTCACCGATTATATAGAAGCTTCCACACCGGTTCGTGGAATCGTCTCGAGTTGGCTGACCGTCCGGCCTCGCTCGACGATCGAGGCCGTTGCCGTGGACCACGTTCCGCGTGTCGGTATCGCGACGACCGTCCAGAGATCACCAGCCTTGACACCACTCGGTACCGGCCGTCGGGGTTCCCCAACCCGTTTGACCGAACTGGACATGTCGCCAGTCACGACCGAAGTGTCGGTCGTGGTGTGGTCGTCCACACCCGATGTACCCCTGGATATGAGCCCGGCCGAATCGAATCCTGGTGGTCTGAGTGTGAAGGGCCGTGGAACGGATGCGATGGATCGATTCCCCGCTACGGAACGTTCGAGACCGCCGTCGATACCTTGCGGTCGCTGATATATGCGAGTCCCGTCGAATGGCTACTCAGTCGCTGACGCTTATCCCACCGAAGGCGACGAAGCCAGTCACGATCAGATCGATATCCTCGTGTTCCGCTTCGCGGCGCGGGCGCTCGTCCTTCGCCCCACCGAAGATCGGTAACACGTCGAGACGGACGTTCCAGCCACGCGGAACGATGACGTCGACGCCGCCGAACATGGTCACGGCGCTGATGCGCGCCGGACGGTCGGCCACCTCGGCATCACGCAAGTCGAGTTCGTACCCGCCGAAGAGCGCGGTCACGTCCGCACCGGTACCCAATAAATTCTACACGAACCTCGATCTCGTCCGAGTCACCAAGTCGAGACGTCGATGGGTCGCGCCGGAGCATCTCGAAGATCGATACCTACCGCGGTGATCCGCCACGCACGTCGGTCTCGGTCGCGATGTACACGCCGAGATATCCACCGAGAGCGCTCAGTCCGACGCTCCAGAAGAGAGCGAACACGAACCCGAGTAGCAACAGAAAAACGAAGCCACCAGGAACGCCCATCCCGCCGCCAATCACGGAGCCAGAGAACACGAACCCGCCGAACGCGAAAACGAACAGGAGGAACGGGAGGGCGGCGATGGCTCCGGAGAGCGCACCGACGCGAATCCCGCCGGAACGATCCCCTCGCTGGAGGTAGCCAGCGACCATCCCGCCCAGGACCGGGGAGAACCCGGTGAATGACAGGACGACCGTTACCACTGCACCGATGACCGCGTTGATGACCGTATCTCCCTCGCTCATGTGTCCTCCTTCGGTTGCCAGAGTACTAATTCATAGACCATGACGTTGATTCGAGCAACTCTCGAACGGTCCGTGGAACGCGACGTCGTCCTCGGCTCCGTCTCTCACTAGCAGGACCGGAACTGATCGTGGAAAATTTCGTTCGGCCAGACGTCAAGTCGGTGTGTTCAGGCGACGGCGACAGCTTTCCTGGTAGTGCCCGATGGAACAGCAGCAGGATGGTCCGACCCGGTGGTGCGTACCGGATGGACCTTCAGGTCGGTCGTTCCCACGATGGCTAACGTGGGGCCCACGGTGGTGCAGCGGCAGAATCGCTGACTGCCGGAGGCAACTATCCATGCCCTCAGCCAAACGGCTTCATCGGGCGTCTAGCACCGAATCACCGACACGGCCCGCTGACGAACGTAGGACGATAGGATAGTTGATTGATAATCGCTTAATCCTTTGGGTTCGGAGTGTTCAAAGTGCGAACCTATTGCCCCGCGTCACAGATAGTTTTATAAAAGTCCTTCAGTCATATACGCATAGCTTTCGTCGGTCCCACTCCCCAGAGAGTCGACGAACGATTCCTCTGGACGTGATCGCGTGGTGGCGATGGTTCCTCACTCGTCGGTCGAACGGCCCGAGTCGTGCCACACAGGCCGAGCGAGTCGCACCCCGCCCCCACGTCAGTCACGAACGTGGTTTCGACCGATGACGATCAATACGAATGCCTCACTCCGATACCACAGCCGCCCTCGAGACCGTTCGCGAACAACTCGAAGCCGAACTACCAGCTGACGTCACGATCTCACGGGTCGTCTACGAAGGCCCGGAACTGATCATCTATACCGACACGCCCCGCGAGTTCGCCGACGCGGACGGACTCGTTCGTCGGCTGGCGAGCACGGTACGGAAACGAATCACGGTTCGTCCAGCGGAAGGCGCCCAGACACCACGGAGCGAAGCGGAAGCCACGATTCGAGAGCTCATCCCGGACGATGCCGGTATCACCAACCTCGAATTCTACCCGAACATCGGCGAGGTCGTCATCGAGGCCGAGAAACCCGGCCTCGTCATCGGCCGCCACGCCAGTACGCTCCGAGACATCCAGCGAGAAGTCGGGTGGAATCCGGAGGTTCTCCGGACGCCCCCGATGGAATCCTCGACCGTCGACAACGTCCGGAACTACCTCCTGGGGTCACGAGGAGAGCGTCGGTCGTTCCTCGAGCGCGTCGGCGAAGAAATCAACCGCGAGCCCGAGAGCGACCCCGAGTGGGTTCGCGTCACAACCCTCGGATGCTGTCGCGAAGTCGGCCGTGCGAGTTTCGTCCTCAGCACGTCGGAATCGCGCGTCCTCGTCGATTGCGGGGACAAACCCGGTGCCGAGGGCGAGGTCCCCTATCTCCAGTTGCCCGAAGCCAACCCGATACCGGACCTGGACGCGGTCGTCCTGACGCACGCGCACCTCGACCACTCCGCGCTCCTTCCGCTCCTCTTCAAGTACGGCTACGACGGCCCCGTCTTCATGACGCAGGCGACGCGCGACCTCATCGGACTCCTCCAGCTTGACTACCTCGACGTCGCCTCGAAAGAAGGCCGCACCCCACCGTACGGGAGCGATATGATTCGCGAGGAACTCAAACACACGATCACGCTCGACTACGGTGACGTCACCGATATCACGCCGGACATCAAGCTCACGCTCCAGAACGCCGGCCACATCCTCGGCAGCGCCGTTGCCCACTTCCACGTTGGCGACGGCTTCCACAACCTCGTCTTCTCCGGCGACGTCCACTACTCGGACACCCGACTGTTCAACGGTGCCTCGAACGACTTCCCGCGCGTCGAGACGTTGTTCATGGAGTCCACGTACGGTCGCCGCAACGATTACCAGACCGATCAGGAGGACAGCGAGCGGAAACTCACGGAACTCATCAACGAGACGTACGACAACGACGGGAAGGTCGTGATTCCAGCGTTCGCCGTCGGCCGCAGCCAGGAACTCATGCTCGTCCTCGAGGAAGCCATGCGTGAAGACCGGATCCCTGAGATGCCGATCTACCTCGACGGGATGATTCGGGAGGCGACCGCCATCCACACCGCGTATCCACACTTCCTCCGGGACGGCCTCCGCCAGCGCATCCTCCACGAGGAAGAGAACCCGTTCCTCGCCGACCAGTTCCAGCAGGTCGACGGTGGCGAGGAGATGCGTCAGGACATCGTCGACGGCGACGAGTGCATCATCCTCTCCACGTCGGGGATGGTGACCGGCGGCCCGATCATGTCGTGGCTGGAACTCCTGGGAACAGAGCCAGAGAACACCCTCATGTTCGTCGGCTACCAGGCCGAAGGCACGCTTGGGCGTCGCATCCAGAGTGGACGTCGCGAGATTCCGTTCAGCGACCGTGGGAGTCGAAGCGAACAACTCACACTGCGATTCAACGTCGAGACGGTGAGCGGATTCTCCGGGCACGCCGACAGGAACGGGCTCGAGGACTACGTTCGAACGATGAACCCGCGACCAGAACGGATTCTCTGCGTGCACGGCGACGAGACCGCGACCGACCAGTTATCTTCCGGACTGTACCAAGACCTCAACGTTCGTACGAACGCTCCAAAGAACACGGAGACGTATCGATTCGACTGATCTCGCACGAACCGGTGCATCAACGCAACGTATTTACACTGTAAGCAAGAATCAGTATCCAACTGTCGGGCATTACGGCCGCCCTTTTTCCGGTCGCCATCGAATCGCTCGCCGCCTCTCGGGCACCACTCGATGGCACTGTCTTGCGAGGCGCCGTGTCGAACCCCCCGTTGGGACCGATCTTCGCCCCGACCTGGCGGACATTCCAGCACCATACACGCCTATGAATGAATTTGACCTCCCCTGTTCGGACCGTGGCAGCACACTCGTCGAACACCACGTGCCAGTACACGAACTATCGGGCCGTTCCGCGGTCACCGATGACGGTCCCGTCCCGGACTTTCCAACGTTCGACGCCCGCTCCGATCCCGAAGCGTCCATCGCGACACTCACCGATCTCGAAACGAACACCGACACGGAGACGGAGCACTGAGAGATGACCCACCGACCGAACGCTCCCGACCAGCCAGTCGAAATCTCTCCCGACACCTTCCCGGAGACACTGACTGGCGGCCGGACGCTCCTCGTTGCTTGCCCAGGGCCCTCTCGACAGTACGCGCTTGGCCTACAAGCACTCGCCACCACTGCAAACCCCGACGATACGGCGATCATCGTAACGACCACCGAGACGGCCACGCAAACGATCGAATCGTTCGAAACGCTGGCAGGCACCGAACGGCATCCGACGCTCAAGTTCGTGGATACCAGTTCACCAGACCAATCACTGAGCGCGGTCTACGACGAAACCCCCGTCATCTTCACGCCATCACCGGGCGACCTGGAACGACTCACGATCGCACTCTCCGACCTCACCGACGCCAACCAGTCCCAGAACGGCGACCAACATCTCGTCGTCCGGTCGCTCACACCGATCCTGGAAACGACGCCCACCGAGCGCGTCGAGACCGTCCTCGACCGCATCACGGGCCTACGAACCACTAACGGCCTCTGTCTCCTCGGTATCGATTACACAGCTCACGACGAGGACACGCTCCAGACGATCGCCGGTCATACCGACGGCATCCTCTGGATAACCCGATCCGCGGACGGCGACCTCGAGATCGACTACCAACCGTCGACCGGCCGCTACAACCCCTCCTGAACTCTCCGTCAGTCGACGACGACCAGCTCCGGTTCTGCGGTTTCGTCCAAGCCATCGTACCGAAGCTCGTAGCACACGACCTCCGAGTCGGTCGTCACCTCGAACCGCGTCTGTTTCTCGCCATCAACGATCGTGTGTTCGAGCGAAATCGATACCGGATGGTCGAACGCCTGCACGATCGTGTCGATAGCTTCCTGAATCTTGGAGGCGTCCCGAGCAGTCCCCTTCATGAATCCTCGTTCGCGCGCGACTCATTTCAAGAATCGGATATCGAGCAGGAACCGTTCGACGTCTCCTCTCGTGGGGAGCAACTGCCGTCGAAGTCGACAAGCGAGTAGCAGGAGATGGCCTTGAACCAGTGGTCTCCAGGATATGAGCCTGGTGGAATATCCGGGCTATCGCTACCCATCGATTCCGAGGGCGCACGAATGAGACTTGATATATAAAGCGAGACGAGGATGGAGACGACCCACTGGGGTTGTTCGGGAAGCAACGGCCTCGGTCGGAGATTCGGGCATGAGCGGGTGCTCGCAAGGGCTTTGGAGTCCCCGGCAGAGTACAGAATACGCTTCCGTCACTCGCTGACTCGCGGCCTCCTCTATCCTACGTTCGTTTCCCAGTCACAAATCCGAGTGCTTTTGTCCGGTCAGGCACTGGTAACGAACATGGGTTTTGGTAGCTACGATGAATCAGAACAACAGAACGGGAGCACAAACGAAGACGACGATGGCGAGGCAGTCAACGTTCACGAGAACGAACACGAGGGCGAAATCGAGTTCGAAACCGAAGCTTCTACGGAAGATCTGGTCGCCAAACTCGGCGACATGAACGACGACGATAGCGACGAGTAGTCCGACACCGCATTTCAGCGCGGAGCACCCACCAGGCGCCGGTAACCGACTACCGTCTTCCTTCGCTCGTGGTGTCCATCTCGACATCCGCCCGCATTCCACGTCTCCCCGAGCAACCGCTTCATAGTGATTATTGCGAGTCTTTACCGCTGAGTAACGAGAGAATCCGTCCGTTAGGGCTGAAGCAGTCTAGTTTTCGATTCCTCTGCCGAAAATCACCGCAATAATCACTATCAGTTGCCCCGGCGTCATCGCCGTCGGAACCGAGTTGGTCCACCCGGTGTTCGCGATGCTCGCGATGATGGCGTCCGTCTCGCCAGTGCTCGCGAATCGCTTCACGACCAGCGACTCTCTGGCGAGGGTATCAAGACAGACTTCTCCGTCGAACCTGTCGTGCGCGATATCGAACTCGGAACTGACGGAGATATCACGGCTGATCCTGGGATAGAAGTATAGTCCACTGCAGCCGGTTCCGTCGCGACCACGGAAAACGCAGTAGTTTGTGAGACGGTGACGTCCCCGTGTCCCTCGCCACTGATAGGGTAACGGAATCGGATGTCCTGAGAGACGCCTCCTATCGACGTATGAACCCGCCTGAACGAATAGAATGTGCCTGCTCGATGACCGCTCTTTCCGGTTGCGCTTGCAAGTGAGAATCGATAGCAGTCCGACGGCCGATTCAATGGGGTTAAGTATGCACCAGCCACTCCAGTATAATGTGAACGGCGCCCCGGGGTCGCCCCGGGCGTCAACGTATGAGGATTCCGCCCCTGCGGTCCGCCGTCAAGACGGAATCTGATGTCAGCCTTGACGGTTCGGCGACATCCGATCGGATTCGTCGAACCAGAACCTATGCAATGTGAT
>Ga0208135_100071_pt1 | contig 97251 bp, 99 predicted proteins | sample AntDeeMetag02WF5_FD_184757 | JGI IMG/M metagenome (GOLD analysis project Ga0208135, IMG submission 184757) | Saline lake microbial communities from Deep Lake, Antarctica - Antarctic Deep Lake Metagenome 02WF5 (SPAdes) (version 2) | ecosystem: Environmental > Aquatic > Non-marine Saline and...
CCGAACTGGGCGTCCTCGAGGTTCTCCTTGACCGTCCGGGCGTTGCCGATCACGTCGTCGGCGTAGTCGCGGATCCGTTCCTGAAGTTCGTCGCTGAGGTCGGTGTCGCCCGCCACCGCCGACTCGAAGTCGGTCGCTTCGTCCTCGATGCCGTCGACGAGTTCGTAGAGGAATCCCGCGGGTTCCGGCGGCGTCACGTCCTCCTCGAGCTTGTCCTCCGTATCCCGGCGGAATTTCATCGCCTCCTCCATGCGCTCGCGCTGGTCGCCGACCGCGCCGAGTTCCTGGGAGAGCACCAGCTGATTGATCGTGACGACGATCGACGTGCCGGTGATGATCGCGCCGATAAACGCCGAGAAGATCCAGAAGGTGCCGTTGCTGGACGCGACGATCACGCGCAGCGGCGTGAGGCCGATCTGACTGAGTCCGACGAGGACGCCGTAGACGATCGCGAGCACGATCCCCGTGAACAGCCAGCGGTTCAGACGCAACAGGAGATAGAGGCGCGGACCGTTCAACTGATCGTGTTCGCTCGATCCGCCGCTCTCGTCGACGTTCGAATCCGAAATATCCATCCGGCGATCGGCATCGACCACAACGGTGGACAAAAGCGTGTCGCACGAGCGGCGACGGGCCGAAAAGCGGCTATCGCTGGTCACCGTGACTCACGTCGAACGGCCCCTCATCGGGATCCTTCTGGGGGACCATCGGGCCGACCGACGCGGTCCGGCGCGTGATGGTCGCGGTCCGGAGGATGTAGGAGACGAGCAAGGCGAGCGGCGAGAGCACGATGAGAATCAGCGCGCTCACGACGTAGGGGAGGACGACGGCGCTGACGCTCGGTCCGGTCACGTCGGCGTAGAGGAAACCGACGAGGATCGCCGACAGGATCGACGGCACGCCACAGTACACCGTGAGCTGCGAGAACCGGGTGAGTTCCTGTTGCAGGTAGGTCGTTTTGAACTGCTCTCGAGCCACGTGGAACAGCTCCAGAGACTCGATCAGGTCGTCGAGTTGCGCCATCGCGGCCGGCGACAGCGAGTCCGCGTACTCGCCGCGCAGGTGGGTTCCGACGTACAGATGCCAGGACTCGTCGTACGTGATCGCTGCCGAAACGGCCGAGAACGTGTCGAATTTGGAGTTCTCTATTCGGTCCTCGATCCGATCCGTCCGTTCCTGAACGCTGTTCGTGTACCGAACGACCGTTTCGCGCAGCTCATCGTCGTCGTGCGTCGCGACGGCGTCGGCGAGCCCGGTAGCGTCGTGATGGATCGATTCGACGATCAACTCGAGCACCCGCGTGGGCGACGCTGGGCTCGCGGGAACGGCCGCGTCGTCCGCAACGGCCTGCCGGAACTCGATGACAGCGTCGAGTCGCTCGCGGGCCTTTCCCGCCGCGCTGAACTCCTGAGAGAGGATGAGCTGGTTGACCGAGACGACCAGCGTCACGAGCGAGAACGTCCCCGCGATCATCCCGCTCGCGACGCGTGTCACGGAGTTCGGGTTGACGAAGGTGATGACGCCGAGTTCGTACAGCCCGACGAGGAGAACGAAGATACCGATCAAAACCGTCGCCGCGACAGTTAACCGATTGCCCTCGACCAGAAACCACTCGCGGAACCGTGTCAACAACCCCGACTGCGTCCCGATATCGGCACCGTAGGACTCGAGCGTCTCATCGGTCTCGGAGGACCCCATAGCGACACGTTCAACCGACCCGACAATAAGAGCCGTCGTTGCAGACACCGCCAGCGGGACGCGCTTCGTCGGCTCGAGACGAGACGCGCAGTGGCCGTGAACGGCCGGCCCAGTATCAACGACTGGTGACTCGAGCGCTTCAAGGCCTACACTGAAATGCGTCCACGGTGTCGAACCGATACATGCACGGTGACGGAACGAACTCGCGGACAAGCGCTCGGCGGCGATGACCGGGGCGGAACCGACGAGCAGGCGGCGAGTACTCGCGACACTGGGGTCAGGTATCGCGGCCGCGGCCGCGGGCTGTCTCGGCGGTAACGGCGGTCTCGGCGGCCAACCGACCTACGAGGACGGCACCGTTAGCGGGATCAACGAGAGCAACGTCTCCAATCGGTCGGCGAGCGAGATGTCCACGGCAGCGTCGCTCGCCCAACAACAGCCCAGCAGCGCGGTGACGCCGCTCAATCCAATCTCGCTGCGCAGCCACGAGTTCGTCGTCGAGAGCGGCTATCTCGGCTCGACGATTCAGGGAACTGTCGAAAACACGGGAACCGATCGGATCCAGACCGTCGAAGTACGAACGCGCGTCTACGACGACGGCGGAAACATGCTCGGCCGCTATCTCGCCAGCACCGGCGACCTCAACGGCGGCTCGACCTGGGAGTTTCAGGTGATCGTCCTCGAGGCGCCGTCAGACGTCGCCAGCTACGACATTACCGTTCTGGGAACGCCCTCCTGACGGCCCTGAGCCGGGCCTCGAGTCGCCCACAGCGGGACGGCCTCTGAGCTATCGCACACGAGGGGGCCGAATCGGAATCACTCGGGCGACCCGTTCAGTAGTTCGTCGGCGACTTCCTCGTAGACCATTTCGGCGCTGACAGCGAGCGTGTACGCTGGTCGCCCCTTCCCCGTCGGCGACGTTTCCGCCGGACTGACCTCATCGACGAGGCCCTCGTCCTCGAGACGATACAGCGATCGGATCACGTCGGCCTCGGTGATCGTCCCGACGACCTCCGTGTCGACCTCGGGGAGGCGCCGCTGGCAGTGCTGTCGCAGTTCGTGCGTCTGAACCGGCGTCTCGTTCTCGCTGGCGAGTTCGGTGACTGCGAGCAGGATTACCTGATTGGTCAGCGAGACGGATTCGAACGGCGACTCGTTGCTCATAGTACACACTAGATCATGAACGATGGTAACCGTTTCTCTCCCTCCCAGAGAGACAGAACGCAGTTCCTCGTCAGGAACGCGTGTACGCTCGCTGTCCGGCGGATCGATTGGCCCCTTCGCGGCCCGGTATCGTCAATAAATCCCGTTCAGGCGTTTTCTTCGTCCTGTAACTCCGCAAGTTCGGTCTCAACCTCTTCCTGATCCTCGCCCTCGAGTTCCGTGAGTTCCTCCTCGTCGACCTCTCCTCCGGTATCGGAATCGGCCGCGGCGTCGGACCCACCCTCGGATTCGACCGCCGCGTCGGTCTCGCCGGCGGCTTCGGACTCGCCCGCTCCGACCTCGGATTTGAGCGTCTCGAGTTCGGCTTCGACGCCGCTGTCGGTCGAGAGCTGCTCGAGTTCGCGGTCGATGGTGTCCTTGTCGGAGAGGACGTCCTCGAACGCGCCGGACTCGTGGAGTTCGTCCATCGCGGCGGCGCGGGCCTCCATGTCCTCGGTCTGCTCCTCGGCGCGCTCGATGGCGCGGCCAACGTCCTCGAACTCCTCGCCGGTAGCCGTCATCGCCTCGGAAACCGTCGAACTCGCCTTGGCGGCCTCGTGGCGGGCTTTCATCGTCTCCTTTTTCGTCCGGAACTCCTCGATGCGGCTCTGGAGTTCGTCTTTCTGTTCGATCAGGCGGTCTTGCTGGTTCTGCAGGTCCGAGATCTGGCGCTCCAGGTCCTCGATCTGGTTCATCTTCGTCTTCTTCTTCTCGAGGGCCTGTCGCGCCAGATCCTCCCGGCCCTGCTGGACCGCCGTTCGAGCCTGTCCGTTGTGTTTCTCGACGTTTTCCTCGAGGCGACGTTTTTGCATCTCGAGGCGCTTTTTCTGCGTGGTCAGATCGGCGATGCCCCGTTTGACCTGCTGGAGCTGGTCGCGCATCTGCTCGTAGGAGTAGTCGAGCGTTTCGGTCGGATCCTCCGCCCGGTTGAGCACCGAGTTGAGCTTCGACCGGATGACGTAGGAAGTCCGAGAGAGGATGCCCATACTCGCAACGTATCGTTCCCCGGCCTTAAAAACATCACTTCGGTAACAGTCCGCGACGAACGGAACGAACCCCGCAGTGAGAGCCCGGCGCTGTCCCGGTCCGGTCTCGTCTCCGAGGCACCTGAGACGCTGGCGACTCACGTCGCGCTCGCGGTGATATAGTAGCCACTGAAAGTCACTGCACACCTAATCGCACGGCTACGTTTCGATCAGTGTGTGAATCGTTTCAGTGGCTACTCTAGTTATCGGTCAACGGCGACCGACCGAACGGCAAGCGCCTCGTCGACGACGATCGTGGCCGTTCCCGCTTCGTCCTCGACTTCGAGCGCGAGCCGAACGGGGTCCCGGGATTCGACCCACGTCGTCGGCGTCGGCAACTCCCAGTCTGGACGCTCGAGATCGACGCCGATATCGCCGAGTGCACTGGCGACGCGATCCTCGAACAGCAACGGTGAGAGCGGTTCCACGCCGACCAGAAACGTGCAGGTGTCGCACGCGATCTCGACCGGAGTATCGTCTGCAATGTCGTCGAGAGGAACGTCGACGGTCGTCGTTCCCGCACAGAACGGACACTGTCCGTCGCGAGCCAGTCCGATATGGTATCTGGCGCGGCGGGCAGTCGCTCGAGCGACTGCCCGAGCGCTTCGCCCCGCGAACCCGTTTTTCGGGAACGGATACGTGAAGCCGGGCCAGTCATCACACGCCGTACACTCGACGGAGACAAATCCCCGGTCGTACCGCAGGATCGCCGCCGAGTCGCACCGCGGACACGTCGAGTCGATCGCCGTCGGTTCGTACTCGAGGCGTTCAGTCGGTCGATGCGCGAGCACGGCCCGGTACAGCGCCGTCACGCTCGCCGTCGGAACGTAGCCGTCCTCGACCTGCCGAACGTACACGCCGCGGAGCTTGTCGAGGTGGTAGTTGAACTTCCCGCTGTCACGCATCCCGACCGCGTCCATCAGCTCCGCGTACGATTTCGGGGCCGTGTACACCGCGTGCCAGTCCTCGAGCAATGCCAGGAGGATCTCGAGACGGATCTCGTGGTCGAGCAGCGAGAACGCCTCCCGAACTGCGGCCTCCGTCCGGTCGTCCGGTTCCATGCGTTATCGTAGTCCCGACAGTCCATTGACCGTTCCGGACAGGCGTGCGACAATAGAGGTATGCTAACATAGCTGGTGAACTACAGTTCACAAAGCGATTACGTGCCTTTCGCCCCATGGTCGTATCAATGACTGAACGGAGGACGATAGCCGAATCAACGCTCGCCTCACGGCTTCGGGGCCGCCTCCGCTCGTTCGAGCCGATGTACCTCGCACTACTGGGGGTGCTGGCCCTTCCTAGCTACATCTTCGACTCGCTGGCCGTCCTCGAGGTCTTTGAGGTATTCTTCCTCTTTTTCCTCTGGCCGTTCGTCTCGCCGCTGCTGGATCTGGCGCTGCGAGGCGGGACCGACGAGGGGCGCGAGGAGCCGACCGACTGGCTCCACATGGGGAGTTGGCGGGAGTACGCGGCATGGTTCCTGACGATGCCACTGGCGTTTCTCAACCCGCTCGTGCTGGCCCAAGACCTCTCGCAGTGGCTCGGGACCGCCGTCGCGTTCGTCCGCCACCGCGGGACGTTCCCCGCCGTCGAAAGCTACGATCAGCAGGTGTCCTACCGGCTCCCGTTCGACGGCACCTGGACCGTCGTCAACGGGAGCTACGACCACGACTACTCCCACTCGTGGTTCCCGGTGACCCAGCGCTACGCCTACGACTTCGTGATCACCGACGCGGACGGGCGGACCTCCCCTGCCGGCTCCGGATCGGCGGTGGACTCGTACTACTGCTACGACGAACCGATCCTCGCTCCCGCCGACGGCGTCGTGGTCGACGTCTTCGATACCGACGTCGAGTCGCCCCGTGGCGGCGGCCTCTCCCATCCACTGAAACGGGACATCCGCGGGAGCTACGTCGTGATCCAGCACGCCCCCGACGAGTACAGCTGTCTCGCCCATCTGGTCCCCGGCAGCGTGGCGGTCTCCCCCGGGGACCGCGTCGAACGCGGACGGGAGATCGGCCGCTGTGGCCACTCCGGGAACTCCTCGGAGCCACATCTCCATTTCCAGCTACAGGACCACCCCCGCTTCGAACTCGCGGCGGGGCTCCCGATCGCCTTCGACGGCGTCGACGCCGAGTGGCCGGGCGCGAAAGCGACGATCGACGACCCGCAGCCCAGCAGGGCTGACGACACTACTAACGCTCCACTCGAGGACGCCCCCGACGCCGGCCGCACGTCCCTCACGGCCGGCCAACGCGTCGCACACGTCGAACCGACAGACGGGGCCTCGAGTCCGGAGCGGGACGACACACTCGATATCACGGCCGAGAGCGACGCAGCGCAATCGGCCGCTGGTAGCGGCGGGCGACTCGCCGTAACGCAACGCGCCGCGTTTGGAGCCTGCGTCGGCGGCGCCGTCGCCGTCCTGGGGCCGATCTTCGTGTCCCGGTCCGCCGTTGCGCTCCTGCTGGTCGCCGGGGTCGCGATCGCGGTTGGCTGGCGCGGCTGGGTCGCAGTCCGCTGGAACGCCGTCGAGCGGCGTCCCGGCGGCCTCGGCATCGCGATCGGCCTCGGACTCGTCGCGGTGACCGTCCGGTTTACCGGGGCCGGAGCATCCCTCGAGATCGGAACCCAGACGCTCGGTGCCCTCGCTCTCCTCGCCGGCTTCGTCGCCTACGCCGTCCTCGGCGAGTACGAACGGCACCGCTTGCGCGAGTCGTTCCCGACCGTTCGGGTCCGGACCTGAACACGGCTCGGACCGCCGGCTCGAGTCCGCCGCCGACGGCGGGGATTGATTAGCGCCGGTTCGGAACGACCAGACATGAGCGACGTCCTGCTCCCCGGCGGTCGCGACGTCCGGGGGACGCTCGAGGAACCGACCGACGAGCCGCGGGCGATCGTCGTCGCCTGTCCGCCTCATCCCCAACAGGGCGGCTCGCGGAGCGACGGGCGGCTCCGTGCGGTCTCGGCGGCGCTTTCCGAGGTGGGCATCGCCTGCCTGCGGCTCGATTACGGTTCGTGGGACGAGGGCTACGGCGAGCGGGAAGACGTTCGCAACGCCGTCCGGTGGGCCCGCGAGGAGTACAACGGTGGCGACGACGGGCTTCCGGTCGGACTCTTCGGCTACAGCTTCGGCGCGTCGCTGGCTCTGCTCGCCGCGGCCGACACCGACCCCGACGCCGTCGCCGTCCTCGCGCCGACCGCGCGACTCGCCGACGACCTCGACGCGCTCGCGGCACTCGAGTCGCTCGAGGCCCCTGTCCACGTTTGCTACGGCGAACGGGACGCGACCGTCGACTGGGAACCGATCGTCGAACGGGCGCGAGAGCGCGGCGACGCGGTCACCGCGCTATCGGGCGATCACTTCTTCGGCGGCGAGCACGACGAAATCGCGGGCGCAGTCGGCGGTTTTTTCGAGCGGACGCTGCTCGAGTCGGCGTGACGGCGCGACGACCGGTCACTTACCGGACGCTGTTCCCCGTCCTCGAGGGAGTGGCGACCTGGCTCGAGTAGTAGTAGCAGCCGCAGTCGGGAGAGCGACTCGAGCGGGTGAACGGTGAGAGTACCGTCAGTTCCGGAGATCGGTTAGCACTCCCACGCAAACGACTGCCGTCGCGACGTGCATCGCGCCGAGGATAGCACCGGCAACGAGGCTGCCACCGGGCTCACTGGGAATAACGGTGAAATCGGGTACCAGCGAGAGGAGAAGGACGATCGCCGCGACGGCTGCGAACAGTCGATCGGGATCGTCGGCGACTCGCGTGAGGACACCGTATGTCACGGTCGCACCGACGACGCCGAGGGTAGTAAACAGCGAGACGGGGGCGTAATTCAGTGCCATCAGCTCCGGGGCAATGTCGCCGGTGTTCGCTCCGAACACGATGAGCCAGTTGATAAGCAGTGACAGGACGAGCGCTACCGCCCCCGATAGCGCGATATCTCTGAGGGATCGATTGCTGGACGATAACGAGGGATTCGGGTCCGTATTCATATCCTCGTATGCAATTCAGGCGGCGAAAAGCATTCTGACGGTATTCATATATTGATCGACCAGCGAAACGGGAGCGTCCACGAGAGTTGGATGGTGTATTTGCTACTCCGAGACTACATCTCGGAGTGGGCTGAAGCTGGGTTGTCAACGAGCAGCCGTTGTGAGCGGCCGTTTGGAGAGTGTTCGTCCAAAGGATCTCTCGACAGCGCCGACACACTCAGTCCCGGCCGTGCCGGGTCAGACACTTCGGAAGTCCGATCAGTTCGACCGGTTCCGAGTTATCGGGCGAGTAGACGACCATCTGCCCCTTCTCCATGTAAGGAACTTTGGACTCGAGGTTGCTGGGAATATTCACGCTCTTGATGGCCTCCTTGTCGCCGAGGTTCAACACGACTGTGGTGTTGATCTGTTTGAACACGGCGTCGTGGATATCCTGCGGGTCCTGGGTGATGAGAAAGAGGCCGAGGCGCTCTTTCCGGCCCTGTTTGGCGGCCTCGGTGAACTTGTTAATGACCTTCCCCGCCTGCACGGAGTCGGCGTCGGTCAGGAAGTTGTGAGCCTCGTCCATCCCGAGGACGAGCGGCGTCTCCTTGATCCGGTCATAGTCCGGATCGTTCGAGAGCTTCTGGTCGATGATGAGCGAGGAGACCGCGAGGACGATGGCCTCCGTGGCTCGAGTGTCGTTAATATGGTAGGTCGGGACCACGGTGAGCCCGCCGGGGCGGACGAACTCGTGGACCAGGTCGGTGATCGGCCGAGCGTCCTGATCGAAGACATGGCCGAAGCCGAGCACGCGCCGCCGGACCGCGTCGAAGGTCGCCTCGTGGACTCGACCGGACTCGTCGAGTTCCTCGCGCAGCGCGGGGTCGTCGAGGAAGGTGGTGAACTCCTCGTACGTTCCCTCGGGGCCGTACTGCTTGCGGAACCGCGGCAGGAGCACGCTGACGAGCGCGCCGTACTGGTTATCGTTCAACCCGCTACCCGCGACCAGCCACGGATTGTCGTGGACCATCGCGAACGGAATCGTGAACTCGACCTGCTGGGCACGGTGGTGGCCCGCGGCGTACGACGCCGAACCGACCTTCGGAACGAAGGCGGTCGTGTCGTCGTGGCCGCCGTAGGCGATGTCCTCGCGCTCGAGGCGACGCGCGAACTCGTCGTCCAGATCGGGGTTGTCGTCGTGCATCTGGGCGTACTCGTCCTGCGGATCGAACTGGACGACGGCGGGGGTGACCTCGCGGCCGTCGTCCATCGGATAGGTCCGCTCGTCGTCGAGGTATTGACGGAGAATGTTCTTCGCGCCGTGGGTCTTCCCCGAGCCGGTCCCGCCGGCGATCAGGGAGTGCCGGAAGACGAGGGGATCGCCCGCGTCGTAATCGTCTTTCAGCCGGTAATCGATGGTGGGCGGAGTGGCCGCGGTCCGCACCTTCTCGCCGCCGACAGAGAGGTGGCCCAGAAAGACGCCGTCGTCGGGCATCTTCAGCCCGGTCTTGATCTCTTCGGTGTCGTCGGCCTGCCGGATCACCGTCTTCGGTTTCGGCACGCGGTCGGTCATCCGTCGTTTGAGTTCGCCATCATCGTCGTAGAGCACTGCCACGGGCTCGAGGCTCGCGACGAACTTGTAATCGGATTCGTCGATTTCGTCGGTACGCATCGCCCGTCGGGCGTGGATCTCCGTCGCGTCGTCGGCGTGGTACTGCTGGGAATACTCAAGGCCCGTAATGCGACAGAACAACGTCTCACCGTCGGGGTAGGATGCGAGCAGGTAGCTTCCGATACGAATCGACGAGCGGTTGCCCTGGGTGACGTAGGCGCGCAACGTCGTCTCCTCGCCGTCCTCGTCGACGCGCAACCCCTGGGAGACGCAGATCGCGCCAATACCGACGTCGTCGCCGCTCGGTTCGACGGTTGTCGGTTCGAACTCGTCGACCGTCTCGTCGACGGTCGAACTCGTGCTTCCGGATTCTACGGATCCCGAAGACGACGTCGACGAGCCGGCTCCGTCGGCTGCCGCGCCGTCTCCGGAGTCGACGTCGCCGTTGAAATCGCCGAAGTCTCCCAGATCGCTCATATGGACTTCATCCGGCCCATCACTGAAACCCGTTTCCCTCCAGCTGGGCGGAGTGTTTATTTGGGGGGACCGTCACGAGCGGCTGTCAACCGGAGCACCGCGAGCGCAATGGCTAGCAGCGTGATCCCGATCGTAAAGCCGGGAACGGGCAGACCATCCCCGCTATCGGCCGCTTCAGCGCCGCCACTCGAGTCGTTCTCACTCCCACCCCCCTCGGCCTCGAGGTTCAGTTCGTCGGGATCGGGGTGGTCGAACATCTCGAGCGGTTCGTCGCCGCCGTCGATCGAGACGGTCACGGATTCGTCGACGACGGCGATCGGCCAGTCGCCCGTGAGAGTTACGTCGGTCTCGTCGAAGGAAATCGTCGTCTCGCCGGCGGGTGCGTCGTCGGCAACCCGGACGGACAGGGTCACGATCGTCCCCGCTCCGGTCGTCCCGCCCGCGGCCGGCTCGCGGCGCTGCTCGAGGACCGCCGTCCCCCGCTCGTGAGCGATTCGTTCCGTCGTCCGGATTTCGGTCCCGTCACCCTCGAGCCACGGGCCTCGTTCGACATCGGTGATCGCGACGTAGTCGGGATGGTACTGAGCGGCTAGCGCGACTCCCGAAACACCCTCGCCACCGTGGCCGCCCTGACTCCGGAGGATAACGTCGATCTCGATCGTCTCGCCGGGCGCGGTCTCGACCGTCCGCTGCTCCGGCGAGAGGATCGCGACCTGATCGATCGCAGCGGCCGTTCCCGCGACGCCCGTCATCGAGAGAACGAGCAGGACGGCGAGACCGATACTGACAGCGATGCGAGCCACGCTCGTCGGGAGATCGCGGTCACTGGCCTCGCCTTCGGGAGCCATTTTGCATCCTTCCTACGCGGGGGAACGGGAACACTGTACCGTTCTGGCGACCGACCCCCGACCAGCGTGCAGACTGGCGGCTCGAGTCAAAGAGGGAGAAGATCGAACGGTCGGGGTTCCCGAAGTCGACGGCTACTGAACGATCGAGATGACGTCGTCGGACCGCGTGACTAGCTTCGACTCGTGATCGTAGTCGACGACGCCGACGTCCGACAGCGCGGGGAGGTGGGAGTGGTGCAGCGCGACCGCCGCCCGATCGGGATCGGGAAACGGCCCCCCATCGTGTGCGCTGAGACGAGCCGCGAGTTGCTCGATCGAGAGCGGGCGGCCGTCGTCCTCGAGGGCGGCCAGCAGGCGCATCTGGACGGGGTCGACGACCGTCTCGAGCAGCCCCTCGGCGCGGTCCGTCTCGCATAGCTCGAGGAGGACGGAGAGGTCCGCGGGGTGAACCGGCGATTCGTCCACGAGCGCGACGCCGTCGTCGTCCCAGTCGACGATCTCGTAGTCCACGAGTCGCGGCAGGTGATTGTGGACGAGGCTGATGCGAACGTCGTGTCGCGCCCGTCCGTTCGAGCGAGAGGGTTCCGTTCGGTCGATCAGTTCAGTCGTCAGTTCCGGCAAGGAAAGCCGCGCTCCCCGGGTCCCGAGGACCTCGAGGATCCGAAGTCGGCGGGGATGGCGAAGAATCTCGTAACACTCCGTCGGAACGTCAGAGAGTGGATCGGGCAGGGTGTCGCCGCCGAGGTGTGCGTCCGAACTCATTACCCTACCAACCTCTGCAATGGGGATAAGATCCTTTCCAAAACAATTTGGGTCGGAAAATCGACTGTTACTCGCTTAACAACTGGGTAACGCAGTGAACTGCCCGTCAACAGTAAATAGAGGAAATTGCTGTTGGTTACGTGAACGCTATTTTATGAGTTGTTTTTCTACTAGGAATACCGTTCCCGTCGTCTTCTACCCTCAGAGTACGATCAGTATACCGACCACCTCGGCGTCGACCGCCATCGGAAACCCGAGCGCATAGTCGGGTGCTTCGATCACCGTGACCGGTTCCGAGGGAGTTCTGACCGAAACGAGCGAACGACCACGGGTCGGCTACTCCGTAGAACCCTCGCTGTCGGCTGGAGACACCGATCACAGATAGTAACGACTGAAACGATTTACACACTGATCGTACGACGGGTGTGTGCTGCCGTTCGGCCGCCGCGATGATTCTCGTCGCTCGAGTGATAGCACGGTGTTTTTGCGCCCGCGAGCCGTACACTAACATATGCTTATGATACGCGGTCGTGCCGGCGGAACGGAGCTCACCGGTACGCTGTACGAACGGGGCGAACGAGCTCCCTCGTTCCGCGGCGCACCCGACGAAGACGCCGCGTACGTCTGGGTCTGTGACGAATTCTACGAGGTCGACAGCGGGGGGTCGACCCAGCTGGTCGACGGCCGGGAGGTGAATCTCGCCTTCGAGTCACCCATGCCCCGCGGCTTCGACACCCGCGAACGCGCCGTCGAGGGAGCCAAGGAACACGTCCGGACGCAGTTCGCCCGAATCGGAATCGACCCCGACGATGTCACCCTCGAGGTCGAGAAAAACGACGACTAATACTCGCCCGTGGAGTCCGGTTTTCGTCTCCTGGCGGCGTCCTCGAGCGATGCGTGGCGTTCCAGAGTGATACCGTCGCTTGCGTATCGAGGGCCATAGCTATGCCACTCGCATGCGTATGAATACCATGATTAGCAGAGGCGAAAACTCGCCGCTCGACGATATCGAGTTCCTCGCGCGCTCGGACCACCGCGTCACCGCACTCGACGCACTGGCCACGCGTCCACAGAGCCGGACCGACCTCCGGGAGCTGACCGGGGTCTCGCGGTCCACGGTCGGGCGAACGCTCCGCGAATTCGAAGCGCGACGCTGGATCAGGAGAGAGGGACACCAGTACGAGGCGACACAGCTGGGCGGGTTCGTCGCGTCGGGACTGCGGGAACTGATCGACCGACTCGAGACCGAGCGAAAGCTCCGCGACGTCTGGCAGTGGCTGCCGGTCGAGGCGAGCGGTTTCTCGATCGAGATGGGGTCCGATGCGGTCGTGACGGCCGCCCGGACCGACGATCCGTACCGCCCGGTGAATCGATTCGCGTCGCTGCTCCGAGAGACTGACCGGTTTCGGTTCGTCGGGTTCGACCGGGGGTTGCTCGAGCCGTGTAAGGACGAACTCGCGCGGCAAATCGTCGACGGGATGCGAACGGAGATCATCGATCCGCCGCGTGCCGCCAGACACATCCTCTCGACCTACCCGGAGCACTGTTCCGAGCCGCTCGAGAGCGAGAATCTCGCGGTTCGAGTCCACGACGACGTGCCGCCGTACGGAATCGCTCTCTTCGATCAGCGAATCGGGATCAGTGGCCACAATCCCGACAGTGGGACGGTTCGGGCGTTGATCGATACCGACGCACCGGAAACGCGCGAATGGGCGGAATCGACGTACGACACCTATCGGCGCAACTCTCGGCCGCTTGTTCCCGAACCAACTGCGGAGTGACCAGCAGGCCGACCGCGGAGTGACCAGCAGGCCGACCACTGGGTCACCCGAAGACGGTCCGCCGGCTTCGATACCCGCATCGACGGCCGGCGCTCGAAGCACGCTATAGCAGCCACTGAAAGTCACGTCACACTCGATCGTACGACTACTGTACGATCGGTGTGTGAATCGTTTCAGTAGCTACTATAGTCGTCCGTTCTCTTTTCCGGGACTCAATCGGTCGAATCGAACTGAACACCGATAGCAAAATCTGTGCCGTTCAATACGGCTGTTCGTCCCATCGATGATCGTCGTAGGTCCGATCCTGTGCCGCGTCGAAGCGCTCCTCGAGCGTCTCGCGGAGCGACGCCTTCTCAGCGTTGCTGATCCGAGCGAGTTCGTCGGCTTTCGCGACGATCGTCGGTGGCCCGTGGGCAACGGCAACGTTCTGTAACAGTTGCATCGTCAGCCGCTCGCGCGTCTCCGGATCCTTCGTGAACGCATAGGGTGCCTCGATCCGATAGCAGAGATCGTCGCGTGGATCGTAGAGGATGAAGAAGGTGACCTCGTAGGCCTCGCGCTCGAGGCATCGCTCGACGCCCAGCGCGTCGCCTTCGGCCGACAGCGGCCGGTCGACGCCGCCTCGAGACCGGAACCAGTTCGTATACGTCAGCGCCGAGGTATCCCGCTCCCAGCGATCTCCCTCGATATCGTCGACGTACTCGCCGCGCTCGAGCAGGCGAGTGAAAAGCGCCGAGTCGTCGCTCCACGGGACGCTAACATCGATATCGCGTTTGGACTTCAGGGTCCGCGTGAGGACGCGCGTCGCGGGATTCTTGACGAAGCCGACGAGCGGGACGCCGCGTTCGACGAAGTCCTCGACCAGCCGGACGTAGTTCTCGAGGACCGTTGTCGGTCGCGGATCGTCGAGGAGGAAGTCGGCGAGGTCGGGGTGCTGGTCCGCCCAGCGCAGCAGGCCCCGCGGGTACAGCGGGCCGTCGAGGACCAGCAGGTCCGAGACCGCTTCGGCGTGATCGAGGGCGTGGGTGCTCTCAGCGAGGTACAGCGCCAGCGCGTGGACGACGCCCTCGGCAAAGCGGGGCAGCGGCGGGATCTTGACCGCGCGGCTCCGGCTATACCCCTCGTCGAACTTCCCCCACGTCTCGTCGACGGTCATCGTCTCGTCGTTGGAGTGGACCGTCATCACGGTCGTTCGCGACCGGTGGCAGTCGAGATCGCTCGGGGTTGTGCTCATCGCCGCCTGCGCGATGTCGATGACGAGTCCGTTCTTGAACGTTGTCGGGTTGATCGTCCCCGCATCGAGGCCGTGTTCGGTCGGGAACTCGCGGTCGCGCAATGCGACCGCCTCGCAGTCGACCCGCCGTCGCGCCTGCTCGTCGACTGGCTCAAGGACCGTCCGTCCGTTGTAAACTAGGGGGTCGAGGAACTCCGCCCAGACCGTCTCGGCGAATGCGCGGCGGTCGCGCTCGTCGGTCCCGTGATCGATCCGCCCTGCGAGCCGCGCGATGCCGTCGAAGTGGACCGGATCGAGCGTCATGACAGGTGGCTCCCACCCGACCCGCAAAAAGCCAGTGGTCGCCACTCGAGCGAACGGGAACTCGATACCGAGTAAATTACTATCAGAAAACGTATGTATGGGCGCATCGAGTCCGGAACTATCTCGATGTCCGAACGAGAACCGGCAGCCGTCACCCGCGACGATCGCGCGACCAACTGGCGACAGGACAGTTCCGGCGTCACTCTCTACGAAGAAGGGAATCGCGACGCCTGGATCCGCGCCGACTTCGAAGCCGGCGTCACGCCGGAACACCGGCTGTACATGATCTGTGACGAGTGCGGTGGCGTGTTCGCACAGCGAGTAAAGCCCGGAAACGGAACGACATGTGGCGATTGCGGTGCGACGTTCGAACACGACGAGGACGCGACTCGGTCATCGCACTGACGGAACACGGCGGCCGGACTATTTTCGATCTTCGACCGACAGCGGCGAGCGTGACGGCGACGAGAATCGAAGTTTCAGTTAACAACAAACTTATGCCGGTCGGTACGAGACCCGAGAGCGAACGGTCAATAGCAGACGATGTCTCAGGTCTCCTCTACAAACGCGCGTGATCGAGTGACGGATACACTGGATCGGGCCGCAGGTGCGATCGAGCAGCGATTCGAGATCGATCTCCGAGCGCTGGCCGCGTTCCGGATCGCGGTCGGGACGCTGCTGATCGTCGATCTGTTGTTGCGCTCACGGAGCCTCACGGCGTTCTATACCGACAACGGCGTCCTTCCTCGAGAGGCGCTGTTCTCCGATTACTCGTCGGTCTACTCCCTCCACGCGATCTCCGGTGAGGCGTGGGCACAGATTCTCCTCTTTTTCGTCGCGGGCGTGTTCGCGTTCGCCGTGCTCGTCGGCTATCGGACCAGGCTCGCGACGATCGTCTCGTGGCTCCTGTTGATCTCGCTGCACGTCCGAAATCCGATGATCCTCAACGGCGGCGACATCATGTTGCGAATGCTCCTCCTCTGGGGAGTCTTCCTCCCGCTCGGAGAACGGTGGTCGATCGACGCTCGCCGGATCGAACGGGACCGGGTGACGGTGTCTTCGGTCGGAACGATGGCCGTCCTCACGCAGGTGTTGCTCATGTACGCGACCAACGCCATCCACAAGAGCAGAAGCGACGCGTGGATGTCGGGGAACGCGGTCATCGAAATCTTTCAGGCCGATCAGTTCACGATCTTGCTCGGCAACGCCATCGCGGATCAGGTGCCGCTGTTGCGCGCGTTCACCCACCTCTGGATGGTACTCATCCTGCTCTCGCCCTTGCTCATCGTACTGGTCGGCTACCGGCGGGCGGTGTTCGCGTCGCTCTTCGTCAGCATGCACCTCGGCATGTTCGTCACGATTCAGGTCGGCCTCTTCCCACTGATCTCCGTCGCCGGACTCCTCCTGTTCTATCCGTCTGCCGTCTGGGACGACCTGACCGCGATCGCGACTCGAGTCGGGATCACGCCGCGACTCCACGGCGGCCTGATCCGGCTCCAGCGAGATTTCCCGCAGTTCTCGCTCCCACTGCTCAGATCGGTTCGGGAGATCGTCCCCTCCCCCGCCGCGATCACGTCTCGCGGTCGGGTCCTGTTCTCGACGGTCGTGCCGTGGCTCTTCCTCGTTCTCGTCGTCCTCGCCAACGCGCAGGCGGTCGACTACACCGAGGTCCCGGACCCCGCCGAACAGGTCCTCGAGACGGCCCACGCCGAGCAGAGCTGGCGGATGTTCGCCCCGAACCCGATCTCCAACGCCCGGTGGCTCGTCGTACCGGGTGAACTCGAGGACGGGACGGAAACCGACGTCCTCCACGGGTCGGCCGTCGACTGGGACAGACCGCCGTCGGTCGACGAGACCTACGAGACCTCGCGGTGGCGCAAGTATATCGCGACAATGCGCTACACCAGCAACGAGAACCACCGCTCGTACTTCGCCAACCACCTGTGCGGGCGCTGGAACGCCACCCACGAGACCGGCGTCGATCGGCTGACCATCTACGGACTGACCGATCGAGCCGGCCCGTCCGAAGACCCGGACATCGCGAAGTACGAACTACTCGAGTACGACTGCTCGGGCGAGTTCATCCAGAACGACTGACTGCCATCTCGCGGACAACGACAGCTAGTTAGGCCGCGCCGGAATCCGAACAGACATGGAAGCTGCGCTGATCGTCCTCGACGGCTGGGGGCTCGGTAACGGTGGCAGAGATGCGGTCGCCGCGGCCGAGACGCCGGTCTTCGATCGACTGTCGGAATCGGGCGCGTACGGACGGCTCGAGGTCGCGGGCCGCCGCGTCGGCCTGCCCGAGGGCCAGATGGGCAACAGCGAAGTCGGCCACCTCAACATTGGCGCGGGGCGCGTCGTCTATCAGGAGTACACCCGAATCTCGGACTCGATCGCGGACGGGTCCTTTCGGGAGAACGACACGATAAACGGGGCGTTCGAGCGGGCTCGCGAGAACAACGGGCGCGTCCACTTCGTCGGGCTCGTCAGCGACGGCGGCGTCCACTCCGACCACGAGCACCTCCACGCGCTGATCGAATTAGCGGCCGACCGCGAGGTCGAGGCGGTCACCCACGCGATCACCGACGGGCGGGACACCTCGCCGACCGGCGGTCGAGAGTATCTCGAGACGCTCGAGGACGTCGTTGCGGAACACGGTACCGGTGACGTCGCGACGGTCTCGGGGCGCTACTACGCGATGGACCGCGACCAGAACTGGGAGCGGACGAAGCGGGCCTACGACGCAGTCGTGTCCCGCGAGGCCGAGTGGACCGCCGAGTCGGCCGTCGACGCCGTCGAGGAGTCGTACGACCGCGGCGAGACCGACGAGTTCGTCGAGCCCACCACGATAGACGGGCAACCGGCGCTCGAGGACGGCGATTCGGTCGTCTGGTTCAACTTCCGGTCCGATCGGGCGCGGCAATTGACTCGGATGCTGGCGGACATTCGGCCCGAAGACTGGGCCGAGCAACTCGAGACGAACCCGCCGGACGCAGAAGTCGTGATGCTGACCCAGTACGACGAGACGTTCGATCTCCCCGTGGCCTACCCGCCGAACCAGCCCGAACAGGTGCTGGGAGAGGTGCTGGCCGACGCGGGCCGAACCCAGCTCCGGATCGCCGAATCCGAGAAGTACGCCCACGTCACCTACTTCCTCAACGGCGGCCGCGAGGTCGAGTTCGACGGCGAGATCCGGAAAATTGTCGAGAGCCCCGACGTGCCGACCTACGACCTGCAGCCGGAGATGAGCGCGCCCGAGGTGACTGACACCGCGATCGAGACGATCGAGGGCGAGGCGCGAGCGGAGCGAACGCCTCGAGAAAGCGAGGAAGGAGGGACGACCCGCGAGCAGAGCGATGATCCCGACGTCCTCGTCCTCAACTACGCCAACCCGGATATGGTCGGCCACACCGGGGACTACGAGGCCGCGATCGAGGCCGTCGAGGCCGTCGACGCGCAACTGGGTCGCCTGGTGGAGACGCTCGAGGACGCCGGCGCACACGTCCTCATCACCGCAGACCACGGCAACGCCGACGATATGGGAACCGAGGAGGACCCCCACACCGCGCACACGTACAACGAGGTTCCGCTGGTTTACGTCGCTCCTGACGGCACTGCGGGAGGACGGACGATCCGCGAGGGAGGCACCCTCGCAGACATCGCGCCGACGATGCTCGAGGTGATCGACCTCGACCAGCCCCCCGAGATGACCGGCGAATCGTTGCTCGAGTACGTGGAGCGGGCACATTGAGCGGTTCCGGTTCGACGCGAAACGAGCGCGGATCGCGGAACCGACTGGCCACAACACCGAAGGCGCTGTACTCGTACTCTCGAGTAGATGTGGACGGTTCCGTGGCCGGCAGCCGGCTCTCTCCTGTCGGGAATCGGAACCCTGCTGTTGCTCTGGTATCTGCGCGAACACCGCGGGAAACCCGGGGCGAACTGGTTTCTGCTGGCGCTCGTCGCACAGGCGCTGTGGTGTTTCGCCTACGGGATCGGACTGTTCGTTTTCGACCCCGCGCTCCGTTGGGTCTTCGAGGTTCTGACGTGGACCGGGATCGTCTGGACCGGCGTGCCGTTTCTGGCCTTCGGCCTCGAGTACACCGGTCGCGGGAGCCTCGTCAGAAGCCCGTGGTTCGGCCTGCTGGTACTCGTCCCGGCGCTCACGACGGGGCTGGTCGTCACGAACCCGCTGCACGAACTCGTCTGGAGCGGGTTTCGGATCGACCCGGTCTTCGGTGCGGCGACGGTCGCGTACGAACCCAACGCGTGGGCGTTCTTCGCGATTATGATCGGAACGGTCTTCGCGGCGTCGGGGACCATGCTCCTGTTCGATACGGTCGTCAGCTACGGCCCGCTCTACCGACGGGAGGCCCTCGCCGTCGGTCTCAGCACGCTGCCGCCGGGCGTCGCCTTGCTCGTCTGGTTCTTCGGACTCGGTCCCGTTCCCCAGCTTAACCTCTCCGCCGTTTTATTCCTCCCCCACGTAGTCCTCGACGCCTACGCGTTCGTCGGCGGCAGCATGTTCACCTACAGCCCGTCGGTCCGGCGCACGGCGGACCAGTCGGCCGTCGAAGACCTCGAGAACCCATTTCTCGTCGTCGATCCGGACGAGCGGATCGTCGACTGTAACCCGGCGGCGGAAGCCCTGTTCGACGTGGCGGAACCCGCTGTCCTCGGGGAGCCGCTCGAGTCCGCGACCTGCTTGACCATCGACGACGGGGAGACGACCGTCCGCACGCACGGCGATCGCGGCGACCGACGGGAGCTCGCGGTCTCGACGTCCCCGCTCCGAGACGAGTCGGGACGGGTCGTGGGACACTCCGTTATCCTGCAGGATATCACCGACCAGCGGCGACGCGAACAGCGCCTCGAGATCCTGAACCGCGTGTTGCGTCACAACCTCCGAAACGACCTAACGGCCGTCCGGGGCTACGTCGGCATCGTCGCAGATCGGACCGACGACGACGAACTCGCGGACATGCTCGAAACGGCTCGCAACACCGTCAACGGCGTGATCGAAACGAGCGAGAAGGCCCGCAGCTTCGAACGGGCGATCGAGACGACGGGCCATTCGCCCCCATCGCTGTCCGTCCGCGACGTGCTCGAATCGATCGCAACCGACCTCGAGGCCGAGCGGGAGGGACGCGTCGAGATCGACGTCCCCGAAGACCTCGCGGTACGGGCGAACGAGGACCTGTTCGTCCTCGCGTTCGCGAACCTCATCGAGAACGGGATCGATCACAGCGACGCCGCAGACCCCCGCGTTCGAGTCGGATTTGACGGTATCGGGCCGGACCGAACGGCCGTTTTCGCCGTCAGCGACGACGGACCCGGAATCCCGGATCACGAACTCGCCGTCCTCGAGCGCGGCGAGGAGACGTCGCTGGAACACGGCAGCGGGCTCGGACTGTGGATCGTTTCCTGGGCTATCACGGCGCTGGGCGGAGAGCTCACGTTTGAGACGGACGAGGACGGGACGACCGTCGCCGTTCGCCTCCCGGGGGCCACAGACGGGCAGTCAGCGAAAGCGGCGGATCGCTCCGAGGCGGTGGTGTCGGACGACCGATCCATCTGATCCGGCGGTGCGGCGTCGGGTTCGTACTCGATACGCACTGTCCGACCGCGGTCGTCGCCGACCGACCGTGGAGTTCGGTACCGGACCGGACGGGTCTCGAGAGGTATATACCACACATACGAAGATTCACTATTCGAATCGGAGTTGTTCCGTCCGAACCGCTTCAGATGTCCCAGAGTACTTCCACCACCGACGCGGACGAATCAGTTGTCGACGCATACGTTCTCGGCGTTCGCATCGTCGAGTCCGAGACGGCCAACGACGGGCCGCGGTACCGATTCGACGCGCCCGACCACACCGAGATCGCGTTCGACGACCTCGAGATGGCACGCCTCTACGCCGACGTCTACTTCGACGTCAACGGCTTCGTCGAGGAGGGGACCGGTGAGCGCGGCGTCCCGCCGGAGGTCGTCCAGGCCGGCAAGGACACCCTCGCCGCGTACCTCGTCACGTGTCCCTGGTCGGATGTGAACTGGGTCGCCTCGTTTTACGGTGCCACGCCAACCGAGATCGAGCGCTACCTCTCGTGGGTTCGCGAGCGTGCCGCCGAGATCCGATCCGAGGCGGCCGAACGAGGCCTCGAGTAGGCCCGCGACGGTCCGCAGTCACGAACGACTCTTTTTCGCTCCACCGTTGCACTCGATTCGATCGATTCACCGATCAGTTGTCGGACCATCCACCATCGATTTGGCCGACTGCCGGACTCATCGTCGAACGGTGCACACCGTTTTCCTATATATCGACCAATAGTCGTTAGAGCGCTCGATCGACTATAGTATCAGCAGTAGACTGTTAGGTTCTATACTGTTCTACGTGTATCTATTATAAAATCTCATTAATTAATAAGGGGTTGCTCCGCTTGCATGGTCGAATTTACCAGGCGGAACTTGATGGCATCGTCAGTCGCGGCGGCCATCAGCACTGGAGCGGTCGGCGTCGCCGGCGCACAGGACGGCCCCAACGAGCACGAGACGCTGGACGCACCGTACATCGAGGGGAGTATCAAGCGGTTCTCGACGACGGCTCGAGGCGCGGAGGTCACGGGCCCGTTCGTCTTCGAGACGGGTGAACTCCTCTACAGCGTTCAGCATCCGAGTCGTGACAACCCGGAACCGTTCGATCAGGCCGGAGTCGGCGTCTTCGAGGGGTTCCAGTTCACCTTCAACGGGAGTAACGACGACTTCGCCGAACTCGAGCCGCCACACACCGAGCGCGAACAGGGGCAGGTGCTCTCGGCGGGTGGCGAGTACGCATACCTCGTCCAGGAGGGAGACCCGATCAACGGCGGCACCGAGAAGTGGGGCCATCCCGAGACGCCCGACGGAACGGATATCGCCGATATCGTCGGCGAGAGCTACGAGGGCGTTGGCCACAACCCCGACATGAACTTCTTCGTCTCGACGACCGATGACGGCACCGAGGGCTACCTCTTCACGAACAACGAGACTACGCCCGGTGCCATCACGCGGACGCCGATCAGTCGGACGGACGGCAGCTGGGATGCCGACCTCGAGAACGCGGCCGAGATCGAGAACCAGGCAGCGTTCCGCGACATCGGCGGCACGAAGATCAACTGCTACGGCGATCTGAGTCCGTGGGAGACGCCCCTCTCCGCGGAAGAGGACTACGGCCATCCGCGCGTCAACGGGCTCGCGACGGTCAGCGACATCGTCGAGCAGGGCAGCGGCGTCGGCCTGCGCGGAGGCAGCGAGTTCTACAACCGCCCCAACATCTCCGAGGTGGGGGACGCCCTCGAGGACATCTTCGGCGACGACGCCTGGTCGCCGATGGGGCTCTGGGCGAACAGCGGCGTCGAGAAGCTCGCCTACTATCTCGGTGCCGAGCCCGTCGACCGGACGGAAGCGGGCAACACGCGAACGCCCATCGACGACGAGTTCCCCAACCGCTATCGCTACGGCAAGATCGTCGAGATCGCCGACCCGACCGCCGAAGAGCCGACGCCGGTCAAACACCACGTCTTCGGTCGGGCCGCCTGGGAGTGTCCGGAGGTTCTGCCCGACGAGCGGACCGTCTATCTCGCCTCCGACGGCGGCGCGAAGGGGATCTACAAGTTCGTCGCGGACGAGCCGATCCCCGAGTACGACAGTCGAATGGACGTTCGCGGGACGCTGTTCGCTATGAAAGCGAGCGAGATCGGCGAGGGGCCGGTCGCCGAGACGGATCTCGAGGTCGAGTGGCTCGAACTCGGCACCGCGAGCAATGCCGAGGTCGAGTCCTGGATCGCCGACTACGACGACATCACGCAGGTCGAGTACCTCGAGACTCACGCCGAAACCGACTGGGAAGACGACCTCGAGACCGCACTCGCGGAAGCCGATGAGGAAGTCGCGATCAACGGTAACCGGGACTACATCACCGACGAGGAGATCGTCGAGTGGGCGGCTCAGTACGAGGAACACGGTCCCGACGGCGTCGACGAAGAGCTTCGCCGCGTCCCCTTCCTCGAGACCCGAGCGGCCGCCAAGGAGATCGGTGCGAGCATCGAGTTCAACAAGGCCGAAGGGATCGACTCCCACGACGAGGCAGAACCCGGCGACTTCATCTACTTCGGCATCTCATCGCTCGGCGGCTACATGACCGACGAGCAGGGCGAACTCCGATTCGACGAGGTCGAGAGCGGTGTCCTCTATCGCGCCGAACTCGAGGACGGGTACGACGTCTCCCGGCTCGAGCCCGTCGTCGTCGGTCCGAACGGCAGCGACCCCGAATCCCTGAAAGACGTCTCGCTCATCAACGTCGACAACGTCATGATGATGGACGACGGCCGCGTCCTCCTCTGTGAGGACAAGGGAAGCTTCGGCCGCTCGTACCCCAACGACGCGATGTGGGTCTACGAGCCGCCGACGTCGCTACACGTCGACTCCGTCGCCGTCGGTCAGGGGGAGACGGGAACCGTCGATCTGACGCTCTCGTCGGTTCCGGACGGCCTCGCCGGCGGTCGCGTCACCGTCAGCCTCGAGCACACCGACGTCGCCGAAATCACGGGTGCAACGTACCACGACGCGATCGAACTCACCGCCGGCCCGACGATCAGCGACGACGGATCGACGGTTGCGTTCAAATTTGCCGATCTCGACGACGAGATCGAGCCCGGCGCAATGGACGTAACGCTGGCGAGCGTCGAACTCGAGGGTGTCGGGACCGGAACGACGGATATCACGGTCGACGTGCAGGCGCTGGACGACGACGACGGAGCCGCTATCGAACCCCAGCGCCGTCCCGGCGTGGTGGTTACCGGCCCACCGCCGATCGGTGGCGGGCCGGGCGGTTCCGGCAGGGCACCAACCGATCCGGACGGCGACGGCCGATTCGAGGACAGCAACGGCAACGGCCGACTCGACTACAACGACGTCGTCTTGCTGTTCGATCACATCGAGGACGACTCGGTGACGCTCAACGCCGACGCCTACGACTTCAACGAGAACGGCCGCATCGACTACGACGACATCGACGAACTGTACGACGAGCTGTGAGGCGGATGGAACGACCGGACGCCGATTCGGCCACGACCGCACGGCGGAGCCGAACTGACGAGTCGGCTTCGATCGGGTGGCCGAGATCACGGCGGCGGACGGTGACAGCTCTCGTCGTCGGGCTCGTGGTCTGTCTGGCACCCCTTCCGGCTCCGATCGCGGCCGCGAGCGAGGGGGCGCCGTCCGTCTCCGGTGTGGACACCACTGCGACGGCAGCGGCCGAGAGTACGCTCGTCGTCACCGATTCGACCGTCGAGCCTGGGACCACCGCGACACACCGGATCACGCTCACCGACGCGCCGGACGGCCTCGCCGGCTTCGAGGTCACGCTCGAGCTGTCCGGCGACGCCGCGACGGTCTCGAACGCCAGCTATCCCGACGCGTACGGGCTAACGACCGAGCCGATCACGAGCGCCGACGGCCGATCGGTGACCGTCGAGGCCGCCGACCTCACCGACGAAGTGACGCCCGGTGCGACCGATGTCACCCTCGCGACCGTCGAGGTGAACGCCACCGAGACTGCGACCGGTTCGACGACGCTGCGAGTGGCGGAGCCCCAGGTCGACGCCGACGACGGTGGTCGCATCGAGCCGGCGCTCGAGTCGGGGACGCTCACCATCGGCGAGAACGGACCGAAAGCCGCCTCGTCACAGAACGAGGGAACCGAATCGGCGGACGGGACTGCATCCGATGGATCAGACGGAACCGATAGGTCGGATTCGTCGGAACCGGTTCCCGGCTTCGCCGCCGGATCGGCGATCGGTGCGATAGTCGTTCTCGGGGCCGCCCTGCTCGCGCGGTCCCGCTGACGCCTCCCGATCGGCTTCCTGTTAGACACCGGCCGAGACGCCGAAAGCGATCGGCCTCGTCCGTTCGATCGATCGCCCGATTCGCTGGTCGGGACGCAAAGCCCCCCATTAAATGAAGGTACGCCGAACCGGTTCGTCCAGTAGCTTTACCGTATACCGGTTTCTATACCCGGTATGAGCGACGATTCTGATTCGGACACGCACCGCTTCGCCACGAACAGCGTCCACGCCGGCCAGGAACCGGACTCGGCCACGGGAGCCCGCGCACCGCCGATCTATCAGACCACGTCCTACGTCTTCGACGACACGGACCACGCCGCTGCGCTGTTCGGCCTCGAGGAGATGGGCAACATCTACTCGCGGATCATGAACCCGACGAACGCGATGTTAGAGGAGCGCATCGCGACGCTCGAGGGCGGCGTCGGCGCGCTCGCGACCTCGTCGGGAATGGCCGCGTTCGACCTTGCGACCTTCATCCTCGCGGAGGTCGGCGACAACATCGTCTCCTCGTCGGCGCTGTACGGCGGCACCTACACCTACCTCACCCACACCGTCGCAAAGCGCGGCATCGAGACGAAGTTCGTCGACACGCTCGACTACGACGCCTACGCCGAGGCCATCGACGACGACACCGCGTTCGTCCACCTTGAGACGATCGGTAACCCCGCGCTCATCACGCCGGACATCGAGCGTATCGCCGATATCGCACACGAGCACAACGTGCCGTTGTTCGTCGACAACACGTTCGCGACGCCGTATCTGTGCCGGCCGCTCGAGCACGGCGCGGACCTCGTCTGGAACTCGACGACGAAGTGGATCCACGGCGCGGGCTCGACCGTCGGCGGGATCCTCGTCGACGGCGGCTCGTTCCCCTGGGAGGAGGGCGACTACCCCGAGATCACCGAGCCGAACCCGGCCTATCACGGCGTCAACTTCCGCGAGACGTTCGGCGATATGGCCTTCTCGGTCGTCGCCCGGACCCGCGGGCTTCGGGATCTGGGCAACCAGCAGTCGCCGTTCGACGCCTGGACGACCCTGCAGAAACTCGAGTCGCTGCCCCTGCGGATGGAAAAGCACTGCGACAACGCGATGGCCGTCGCGGAGTACCTCGAGGAACATTCGGCGGTCGACTGGGTCAACTACCCCGGTCTCGAGAGTCACGAAACCCACGAGGAAGCCAGCAAGTACCTCGAGGGAGGCTACGGCGGCATGATCACGTTCGGCCTCAAGGGCGGGTACGACGCCGCCGAGACGGTCTGTAACGAGGTCGACCTCGCGAGCCTGCTGGCGAACGTGGGCGATGCGAAGACGCTGATCATCCACCCCGCGAGCACGACCCACCAACAGCTCACCGAGGAGGAGAAGTTGGCCGGCGGCGTCACCGACGACCTCGTGCGCCTCTCGGTCGGGATCGAGGACGTCGACGACGTGATCGCGGACCTCGATCGGGCGATCGAACAGGTGTAGACGAGCCGGCTTCGACCGGCAGCGGCAGCCACGACTGCGGGAGACGACGACTGTGACGGATGATGTCTGAGACCAATGACGACTCCGTCCCGGGCCGCTGACTCCGACCGTCACCGCCGGTGGTTTCACCTCGCCGTGACTATCCCTCGTCGTTAAGGTCGCGGGGATCGACTGGTCAGCTATGCCGACCGGAATACTCACGTCAGAGGCGTCGGAGCAGATCGTCGCGACCTGCCGAACGGCCATCGGCGACAGCCTCCGTTCGGTCACCTACTTCACGCGCGACGACTACGAGCAGGTTTACCTCCGCGAGGACCTCGAGCGCGACGCCGACCTCTCGACGTTTATCGGCCACGAGTGGCGCGAGTTCAAGACCACCCAAACCGCCTACGAGGGCTCGGAGCTCGGTGCCTACGACTACACCATCCGCGTGTTCGAGAACGGCTTTCTGATCCGCGTGACGAACGACAGCGAGGGCGTCTTCGTCACCACTGACGGATTGACGGTCAAAGACTTCGAAGAGGTCGCGACGGCATTGGACGTGTTCCTGAACGAGCGCGAGATTTCGTAGCGTCGCCGTCGCTCGAGCGCTCGAGATCGCGGTCGTCATCGTCATCCTCCTCGGACTCGTCGTCGGCGTCTCGGCCACCGATCGGGAGGCCGGAGCCGTGGTCGCCGTCCGTTCCGAGGAGGTGAGCGAAGCGACGACGTTCTGCCGCGTGTTTATCCAGACTCATACCCCGGACAGTATCCGGTTTCCCCTGTAGTTATGCAGTTCATTTTCGATAACAACGGATTACTTCCCGTGAAACGGTTCCAGCGACGACTACTGGAGTCGCCGACGCCGGGCACTGCCACAGTGACTTCTCGTTCGGCCAGCGCGATCACCACAACGTAACATCCTTTTCCGCCACGCCCGTGATACGGACAATGACTGATCTCCCGACTCCCGTCGAACGCGAACTCGAGTCCCATGACGCCTTCGCCCGGACCGACGACGGCTACGACCTCACGACGACCGTCTTCGAGACGACCGTCGCGGCCGACGACGCCGAGGGAAAGCGCGACGGCCGCTTTCTGGTCACCGTCGTCCTCCCCACGCTCGACGCCGCCGTCGCCGACGAGGTCGTCGCGGCCCCCGTCGAAAACGGCTGGTTCGAGACCCTCGAGCGCCGCCTCGAGGACGTCTTTACGGTCGCCCGCACGAGCACGCACGACGACCCCATCATCGAACGTGACGCCGACGAGGTCCGAGTTCGCCTCGAGTACACCGCGTGGGACGCCGGCGAGGGTGCCGACGACGCCAAGGCGCTAATCGAGTACGTCGAAGGCACCTTCGCCCAGGGGATCATCCCCGGCTACGACTATCGCGGCGAGGCTGCGACGCTGCTCGAGAACGCCCAGAGCAGGGGCCAGCAGGCCGCGAACGGGGACGGAGACGGGAACAGTGGCGGCATGCCGATGTAGATCGAAGTTTTGCGCTGTCGTTCGAGAGAGCTTCGCTCTCTCGTGACTGAGCGAATTGAAGATTCGCGATGTCCGCGAACGCGAAGCGTTCGCTTGATGACGAAAGGCGCTACGCGCCTTTCGAACCACGGGTGCGCCTGCGGCGCACCCTCGGCAAAGATTCGATTAAAAGCAACGGAAGACGTTCCTGCTCACTTCGTTCGCGAGCTGCGACTTCCGAGCCTTCGTTCACTCCGTTCACGAAGACACTCCTCCTTCCCCTTCGGGTCAGTCGTCGGCCCGAGCGCGGAGCGCTCGGTGAACGGCATCACTCGCGTTCTTTGAACCGCTCGTTCGCCGATGCGACAGCCGAAGAGTGGGCCATTGTTAACTGGCTCATTTTTCCGTCTGTCGCGCGCAACTACTGGTCGACCGCATAGACTTCAGCCCAGAGATACCCGATTCCGAGACAGGAGTAAAGAAGTCCGAAGATCGCGAATACCAAGTCGCTTTGCACGGCGTAGGAGGCCGCCTGAACGAGTCCCAAGAGGACCATCGCGACCCCGATGATCGCCTTGTGTCGTTTCTGGACCATATCGTCCGATAGTCTACTCGAGTGATAAATTCGATCGATATCGATCGCATCCGAGCACACCCATCCAGAGAGACGCGACTGCGGTGGCCGGGAGCGCGGCTCGAGCAGAGGCGAGAGCCGCGCGACCCGGGGGAGGGCAGGCTGTTACACGAACGACCGCGAGCGAGTGAAACGAGCGAGCGGGCCGACGACTGACCCGCAACGAAGTGAAGGGGAAGGAGGAGTGCTTTTGGTCCAGCTTTTACCGAGGGACGCCGCACTGCGCGGCAGCTATGCTACCGTCAGTGCGGCAGACCGCAGCGTAAAAGCTGGGCTCTAGTCCATCGCGATGTACGTCTGCGTGTCTTCGACTCCATCAATAGCCTGAATGCGGGTCGCCGCGATTTCCTTGACCGCGGCCGGAGACTCGACCTGCGCTTTCGCGATGAGGTCGACATCGCCGGCGACGATGTGGGCCGATCGAACGCCGTCGATCGATTCGATGCTGTCTCTGAGTCGATCCGCCTCGCCCGTGTTCGCTTTGATCATGACGAATGCTGTAACCATCAGTTGACACCTCCCGAATCCGAATCCGTCTCCGTCCCGCGCTGGAGCTTCGTCGCCGCCGAACTCGAGCCCCCGTTGGCGTTGGCAGCCGCCCGGTTCGGCGTCTCGCCGACCAGAAGCTGGCGGACCTCGCTCAGGACGTCGAAGTCCGCGAGGACGACGAGTCGGTCGCCGTCGTCGAGCGAGAGGTCCTCGTCGGGGATCCCGAGCGCCTGATCGCGCTTGCCGAAGGCGAGGACGGTCGCGTCCGCGGGCAGTTGCAGTTCGCTGATCGTGTAGCCGTTGACGGGGGCCGCGTCGGTGATCGTGAGTTCGACGACCTGCAGGTGCGGTGCGATGTCGGCGATGGCGCGGATCGTCCCGCCGAGCAGGGCGTTTTTCGCGCCGATCGCGCCCAGCCGCTCGGGGTAGATAATCTCGTCAACCTGATCGGCGTACTTGCGGTAGATTCCCTCGCGGTAGGCCTCGTCGATCCGCATGACGGTCCGACAGCCATAGTGGTTCGCGATCATGCAGGCGGTGAAGTTGACGTTGAGATCGCTGGTCAGCGCACCGACGGCGTCGGCCGCCGCGATACCGGCCTCCTCGAGGATATCCTCGCGAGAGCCGTCGCCCTCGACGGTGGGAAACCCCTGATCGCGTGCGCGTCTGAGCGTCGGCTCGTCGCGTTCGACCACCGTTACCTCGTGGTCCTCGTCGCGCAGGACGCGCGCCGTCCGCAGCCCGACCCGTCCGGCCCCGATAATGACGAACCGCATGGACAGGGGTACGCTCGCCCCGGTGAATAAGTTTGCCCCCGACTAGCACGGTATTCGTTCGACCGAGAGTCGACCGACGCTCGAGTTCGGCGTAACGCTCGAGTTCGGAGACTACGAGTGAATTTCCACGACGGTCGCGTCCGGCGGCTACACGGGTCCGCGAGAACACGCGAGACAACGGAGATTGCGGAGAATGTGCAACAGATCCGGTACCGTTAGCCCATCGCGATGTACGTCTTCGTCTCGGTGACGCCGTCGAGTCCCTGCATGCTCGAGGAGACGGCCTGAAGCACCTCGTAAACCTCAGACGCGTCGACCTCCGCGATGATGTCGTAGTTGCCCGCGACGATGTGGGCGCCGGCGACCGACTCCAGATCGGCAATCTCCGCGAGCAGACCCTCGGACTTCCCGGCGGCGGTCTTCACCATGATGAACGCGTGGACCATCGCCAGTGTGGTACACTCTGGCACGACTAAAGCCTTTGCCCGACGCCACCGTCTCCGACGGGAATTGCTCCGGTGGAACGGCGGACGGACGAATCGATGGACGAGGTCAGCGCGACTCGCCGACCGCTTCGGCCAGCGCGTCCGTCACCGCCTCGAGCACCGCCTCGGGCGACTGCGTCGCGTCGACGCGGACGAATCGATCGGGGTCACGCTCGAGCAGCCGCTCGTAGTTGTCCCGAACCGACGCGAGGTACTCGGCGCGTTCGAACTTGTTCGTCGTCCCCGCACGAGCGGCGGCGGTTTCGGGGTCGATATCGAAGTAGATCGTCAGATCGGGATCGATCGAGAACGGCCGATGGACGTCGACGACGTACTCGAGTGGGTCCTCGAGGTCGTAGCCCTCGGCTGCTGCAAGCGTCGCGCCCTGATAGGCAAAGCGCGAGTCGGAGTAGCGATCGGAGACCACGAGGTCGCCGCGCTCGAGGGCGGGTTCGATCACCCGAGAGAGGTGATCGGCGTGATCGGCAGTGTAGAGGAAGAGTTCCGCCAGCGGGTCGGCGTCGTCGTCCTCGATGGAGCGATAGACGGCCTCGCCGTACCAGGAATCGTCCGTGGGTTCGCGCGTGAACGTGGCCTCGGGGTAGCGCTCGCGCAAGGCCTCCCAGACCGTCGTCTTGCCGCTGCCGTCCAGTCCCTCGAGCGTGACGAGCATGGTCGACCCTCCTCGTGACGGGTACTACAATCTGTCGAGAGCGTCGAACGGGCCACGCGGTGTCGCCGCCCATCTATTTATCGCTGCGAAGTCACGTTTCGGCCATGAAGATCCTCGTCGCCGGCGGCACCGGCTTCATCGGTACGAACCTGTGTGCGGAACTGGTCGAGCGCGGCCACGAGGTGACGGCGCTCTCCCGGTCACCGGTTGACGATGACCGACTCCCCGACGGCGTCGAATCAGCGCTGGGCGACGTCGGCGCCTACGACTCGATCGTCGACACCGTCGCGAGCCACGACGCCGTCGTCAACCTCGTCTCGCTCTCGCCGCTGTTCGACCCGCCCCGCGGGACGAGCCACCGGGAAGTCCACCTCCGGGGCACGGAGAACCTCGTTCGCGCCGCCGAAGCCGGCGGCGTCGACCGATTCCTACAGATGAGTGGGCTCGGGGCCGATCCGAACGGCGCGACCGCGTTCATTCGCGCCAAGGGCGAGGCAGAGGCGGTGGTCCGCGACTCCGCGCTCGAGTGGACGATCGTTCGGCCGTCGGTCGTTTTCGGCGACGGCGACGAGTTCGTCGGTTTCACGAAGACGCTGACGACACCGTACCTGACGGCGTTGCCGGGTGGCGGAAAGACGCGGTTTCAACCCATCTGGGTCGGTGATCTCGTCCCCATGCTGGCCGACGCGCTCGAAGACGACGCCCACATCGGCGAGACCTACGAGCTCGCCGGCCCGCAGATCGTCACGCTCGCGGACGTGACGGAGCTCGCTTACGGCGCCGAAGGAAAAGACGTCAGAATTGGAACGATCCCGATGGGACTGGCCAAGCTCGGGCTCTGGGCGATCGGTCCGCTGCCGTTCGTTCCGTTCGGCCTCGATCAGGCTCGATCGCTCGAGTTCGACAACACCGTCGACGATAACGACGTGACCGTCTTTGGCCGGGATCCGGCATCGATGACGACACTCGGCGCGTATCTCGGCCGCAACGGGACGGACCGTCAGGAACGATCGGCGAAAACGATCTGACTTCCAGATCGGAGTCGTCGTCGCCCATAGCAACTGATTACGTCGCGATCGGGGTCGAGACAACACCTAACTTAAAAAACAGTACGAGACGCAGTACGCGGCGTTTTCGAGTTCGGAGAATCGGCGCAAATACCACTCCAGTCATCCGATATGGAGGAATAGTAAAGAAGACGTGAAATTCAGTTCAGCACAAGACTTATATCCTCCATTGCACTGGTACCAATTCAACGGAGCCCCCAAACAAACAATGAAGCTGGCGATGATCGGATTCGGACAGGCCGGTGGCAAAATCGTCGATCGATTCCTCGATTACGACGATCGGACGGGTAGCGGAATCGTCCGCGCGGCGATTGCCGTCAACTCCGCGAAGGCGGACCTCATCGGTCTCGATAATATACCACAGGAGAATCGCGTACTCATCGGCCAGGCCCGCGTCAAGGGCCACGGCGTGGGTGCTGACAACGAACTCGGCGCGGAAGTCGCCGAGGAGGACATCGACGAGGTACAGAACGCCATCGACTCGATCCCGACCCACGAGGTCGACGCCTTTCTGATCGTCGCCGGTATGGGCGGCGGCACCGGTTCCGGTGGCGCGCCCGTCCTCGCCAAACACCTCAAACGAATCTATACGATCCCGGTCTACGGCCTCGGCGTCCTGCCGGGGACGGACGAAGGCGGGATCTACACGCTCAACGCGGCCAGATCGTTTCAGACGTTCGTCCGCGAGGTCGACAACCTGCTCGTCTTCGACAACGACTCGTGGCGACAGACCGGCGAGTCCATGGAAGGCGGCTACGACCAGATCAACGAGGAAATCGTCCGCCGCTTTGGCATCCTCTTCGGCGCCGGCGAGGTCGGAGAGGGGCAGGAAGTCGCCGAGAGTGTCGTCGACTCCTCCGAGATCATCAACACGCTCTCCGGCGGTGGTGTCTCCACCGTCGGCTTCGACTCGGAGGACGTCGAGGTGAACTCGAGTGGCGGCCTGCTCTCTCGGTTCACCGGCGACGACGGCGGCGACGACAATCTCGACGCCGCGAACACGACGAACCGAATCACGAGCCTTGTCCGCAAGGCCGCACTCGGCCGCCTCACGCTCCCGTGTGAGATCGAAGGCACCGAGCGCGCCCTGCTCGTGCTCTCCGGACCCTCGGAGTATCTGAACCGGAAAGGCATCGAGCGCGGGCGGAAGTGGCTCGAGGAGGAAACGGGAAGCATGGAAGTTCGCGGCGGCGACTTCCCGCGCGGGGAGCCCGAAGTGGCTGCGGCGATCTTGCTTTCCGGCGTGACGAACGTCCCGCGGATCAAACGGCTGCAACAGGTCGCGATCGAGGCCCAGGACAACATCGACGACATCCAGCAAGACAGCAGCGAGAACCTCGAGGAACTCGTCGAGGACGACGAGGACGAACTCGAGCCGCTGTTCTAGGCCGTCGTTCGTTCGAAAATCGCGAGCGAACGGACTCGTGTCGGGGGGCACGAGCCCGGGAGCACATTCGCGCTCGCAGTGCGGACTGTTCGCGGCGTGTATTTTTCGACGGCGAACGGGTGCACTCCGACGTGTTTTTGAGCGTGCCCGAACTACCGCAACCAGATTCAGATGCGCGTTCTGGTCCCGTTCGCCGCCGAGATGCCGAAGACTCGCCTCGAGTCCGTACTCACGCCGGCCGAGCGCGGGGCGCTTTCCCGCGCCATGCTTGCAGACGTCCTCTGTGCGATCGTCGGCGCGGGACACGAACCGAGGATCGTCTCGACTGCGCCACTCGATCTCGAGGCGTTCGATCTCCCGGGCGAGGTCGCCGCGTCGGTATCGGGTACGGTCGACGATCGATCGCTGACGGACGCGGTCAACGCGCGACTCCCGGGAAGTGAGCGCCGCGACCGTGCGGACGACGTTCCCGACGCCGTCGCCGTCGTCATGGCCGACCTCGCGCTGGCGACCCCCGACGCGCTCGAGACGCTCCTCTCTACCGAGGCCACTATCGCGATCGCGCCGGGGCGCGGCGGCGGGACGAACGCGCTCGTCGTTCGACATCCCGAATTCCTTGTGGATTACCACGGAGCCTCCTATCTCGACCATCGCGAGATCGCTCGCGACGTCGGTGCCAGCCTCGAGACGGTCGACTCGTTCCGACTGGCGACCGACATCGACGAACCGACGGATCTCGTCGAGGTACTCGTCCACGGGCTCGAGACGAATCGCGCACCCGCCCGTCTCCGGGCGTTCGGGTTCGAACTCGACGATCGTGACGGACGCGTCGACATCGTTCGCGACGAGAGCGTCACAACGAAGTAACGCAGTGGTTGCCCGCCAGCCCGCCGCACAGGAAGGCAGTCCTTATGTGCCAAGGGACGACATCCAGAGGTAATGTTTCCCGGGGCGAGCGAGTACGGCGTCGATATCGCGGTCGACGACGGGGCCGTCGAAGAGCTCCTGCAGGTCAGCCCGAACGATGTCGAGGCACCGCCGGCGCTGACGTTTTCGCGAAACGTGTTCATCCCGCTCACCACGGCCTGTCGCTACACCTGTACCTACTGTACCTACTTCGATCCGCCGGGGCAGGCCGAACTGCTCTCGCTCGAGGAGATCCGCGATATCTGCCGGCGCGGGGCCGACGCGGGCTGTACGGAAGCGCTGTTCACGTTCGGCGACGATCCCGACGACCGCTACACGGAGATTCACGCGCAACTCGAGGAGTGGGGCCACGACTCGATTCATACCTATCTGCGCGAGGCCTGTGAAGTGGCGCTTGAGGAGGGACTCCTCCCGCACGCCAATCCGGGCGATCAGACCCGCGAGCAGCTGGCGACCGTCGCGGACGTCAACGCCAGCATGGGCGTGATGCTCGAGACGACCGCGGAAGTTGGGGCCCACGCCGGTCCGCGGCGCAAGGTGCCCGGCCAGCGGCTGCGGACCCTGAAAAACGCCGGCGAACTGGACGTGGCCTTCACGACCGGAATTCTGGTTGGAATCGGCGAGAACTGGCGGGATCGCGCGGAGAGCCTGCTCGCGATCCGCGAACTGCACGATCGGTACGACCACATCCAGGAGGTGATCGTCCAGCCGGTGGTGGAGAACGAACGCTGGTCGGGGGGCTCGCCCGACCTCGCGACCATGCGGCAGGTCACGGCGATGGCCCGCGTCGCCCTGCCCGAGGAGATCTCTGTTCAGGTGCCGCCGAACCTCGCCCCCGCCAAGGACCTGATCGACTGCGGCGTCGACGACCTCGGCGGCGTCTCGCCGGTCACCGACGATCACATCAATCCCGAATACAAATGGCCCGCGCTCAGGGAACTCGAGGAGATCGCGGCCCACGCGGGCGTTCCACTGGGAGAGCGGCTGCCGGTCTACGAGCGGTTCCTGCCGTCCGACCTCCGGACCGACGGCTTCGACGGCCGGCTGGCCGACGGCGCGGACGGCGATCGGAAGTGGATCTCGCCGACGATTCGGGACGCGCTCGAGGCTGAGGACTCGGCCGGCGAGCGCTATCGGACAGTGCTTCGGGACGAGACGGCGACCACTCCCCGCTGAGCGCGGTCAACGGCACGCTATCGGACGACTGTCGATCGGACTGCTCTCGAGGGTCGATATCGCGGGGTGGGGTCGGAGTATCCCGCACGTCGCTGCGGAGTTCTAATCGTAGAGTTGCACGATTGCCAGAAGGATCACTGGTGAAATGCTGATGAACACAATTATGAAGAGCGGACCGAACGCCACTGCGATCGGGAGAACAGATACCAGCAGTAGGACGATCAGTAGTGCGATAATGACGTTGAGGCGGAGTATTACTCCATCGGCCGCCATTATTTTTATATAAATTTAAGGATATAAAATGTTTGGGGTGGCAACCGAGTCAGTTACTCGCGCTCGAGGCGACCCGGTGCGACGGCACAACCACAGGATGGATGGCGGAACTTGGCGAAAAGCCGATGACCCGATCCGTCTCGAGGTTACGACGAGAAGTAGTCCTCGTGGACCGCAAGTCCCTCGTCCTCGAGCACCGGTCCCTCCACGATCGTCGACCCGTCGGTCCGATCAATAACTTCCTCACAGGGGATTTCGATCACGACGTCGTCCCGAACGTCCGCGAGCGAGTCGACGGGGACGCTGTAGACGACCCGGCCCAGCCCCGCGTAGACGATCGCGCTCGCACACATCGGACACGGCTCGGTGCTCGTGTACATGGTACAGGACTCGAGTTCGTCTGGCTCGAGTTCGCTCGCGGCCCACCGAGCCAGTTTTAACTCGGGATGAGCCGCGATGTCGTCGTCAGTGAGCGTGGTGTTCTCGGCCGTCCGAACGACCGCGTCGTCGACGACGAGCAGGGAGCCGAAGGGGGTGTTGCCGTTCGCGGCCGCCGATTCCGCGAGGTCGATCGCCTGCCGCACAGAGGACTCGTCAGTAGTCATGGCGGGCGTTCGGCCGCCGGTCCCGAAACGCTTCCCCTCCGGAAACGGGGTCGACCGTTACGTACAGGAGAAGCCGCCGTCGACGACCAGCGCCTGGCCGGTGATCCAGTCGGCTTCGTCGCTCGCCAAGAACAACATCGCGTTCGCGATATCTTCGGGCTCCCCGAGACGCTTCAGCGGATAGTGGCGAGACATCTCCGCTTTGGTCGCCTCCCACTCCTCCTCAGTTCGGTTCTGCCGGGGCATCGCGGTGTCCGTCACGCCCGGACAGACCGCGTTCGCCCGAACGCCGGCCGGCCCGACCTCCGCCGCGACCGTCCGCGTGAAGTTGACGACTGCACCCTTCGACAGCGAGTAGGCTCCCAACTGCGGCGCGCCGATGACGCCGGCCAGCGACGCCGTGTTGACGATGGCTCCCGACCCCTGCTCCCTGAAGTGGGGGATCACGGCGTGACAGCCGTTCCAGACGCCCTTGACGTTGACGTCGATCACTCGATCACGCTCGCCCTCGTCGATCTCCTCGACCGTCGCGCGCTCGTGGCTCACGCCCGCGTTGTTCACCATGATATCGAGACCGAACTCCGAGACCGCCTCGTCGACGGCCGCGTGGACCGCGTCGGCGTCGCGGACATCCAACTCGAGCGCGGTGCCCGCTTGCCCCGCGTCCTCGACGCGGTCGATCGTCTCCTCGGCGCCCTCGAGGTCGATATCGGCCGCGACGATCGTCGCACCCTCCTCGGCGAACAATTGCGCTGCTTCCCGGCCGAGGCCGGACCCTGCACCCGTGATAAATGCTGTCTTGCCTTTGAGTCGCATGCCCATACATTGTCGAGCGGTGGCATAAATCATGATATATGATCCGGTGACCCGCGTTCGGCCGTCCAGGGGAGGGAACGGTCGCCGCTCGGTGAACGCGTTCGCACAGCGTTATGTCCGTCCGGCGACGGCGATCACGTATGCACGTCGATCTCACCCAGCCGATCGAGACGGGGATGCAGACCTATCCCGGCGACCCCGAGGTCGCCGTCCGCCCCCACGCGACCGACGAGGAGAACGAGGCTCGCGTCTCGGCCCTCGAGTGCGGCAGCCACACCGGGACCCACGTCGACGCGCCCGCCCACACCGAACCCGACGGAAAGACGCTCGACGGCTACCCCCTCGAGCGGTTTGTCTTCGACGCCGTCCGGGTCGATTGTCGCGACCTCGAGGCTCGCGAGCCGATTCCCGCATCGCGAGTGCCCGACAGTGACGCCGATCTCGTCGCGTTCTGGACCGGCTGGGACGCCCACTGGGGGACTGACCAGTATCTCGAGCACCCCTATCTCTCGCCGGCCGCGGCCGAAACGTGTGCCGACCGGGGCCTCGACGTCGCCGTGGACGCGCTCAATCCGGATCCGACGCCGACAGAAAACGCGAGTGCGGACGAGCCGGAGGGGGTTCAGGCCCACCACGCGCTGCTGGGCGACGAGTCGCTGATCCTCGAGAACCTGACCGGACTCGGAGCGGTCGGGGACCGGTTCGAGCTCCGGGCGTATCCGCTGGCGCTCGCAAGCGACGGCGCGCCGGTTCGAGCCGTTGGCGTCGTGAGCGAATAGCGCGCCTCCGTGTCGTTCGAAGACTCGAGTGGTTCAGGAATGAGTCGAGTGGAACTGTGAACAGGAGGCAGGCCCTGCTATCGTGGCAACGCAGAATCGCCACGCCCTCCCCAGCCGATTGCTGCTCACGGGCGCTGCGGGACGGTTTCACCGTCCCGACAGTCGCGGCGCAACGCGCCGCGCACTGCCCGTTCGCATGGTTCGCGGAACCTCCGGTTCCGCGCTAACGCTCGGTCCCTCCGGTCACTCGCTCATCCACTGGAAGACGCTCGCGTCTTCCAAGCCGTCACTCACAAAGTTCGCGAAGACCTCGCACGGCATCGACGCCCGCCCTCACTGTCGTTCGGACGAGCGACAGCGCGCGCCACCGCATAGCGGTTGATCAGTCTCGAGCGATACGCCGCTTGTCTGCACCGATCCCTGCCGTGCTAAATTCGCTCTTCGGTACAGAAGCAACGGCTCTAGAGCGTCAGAGAGCAGTTCGAGACCAATCGACGCGGATCTCCGATCAGTCGTCTGCGGGGACGGTATCGCGTTCGTCCTGTTCTTCGCGAGTCAGCAGCGCCGTCCCGTCGGCTTTCGGCCCGAGTCGGGGGCCGAACGGCGGGTCGTCGGGGTCGATGACGCGGCGTTGCTCGTAGTCGGTCGAGCGCTCGACCGGGACTCGACCGATCGAGGAGATCATCTCGACGTAGTCCGAAAAGGAGCGGAACTCACCGTGCTCGCCGCCGGCACGGGTCGTAATCTCCTCGGAGAGGATCGTTCCCATGTAGTCGTCAGCCCCGCAGTTGAGTAGCTTCAGCCCCTGTTCGTCGCCGTACTTGACCCACGAGGACTGGATGTGGTCAATGTTATCAAGGAACAGCCTCGAGACGGCGATCATCAGTTCGTCCTCGTCGATGCTCGCGCCGCCCGAGACGACGTCGTGTTCGAACAGCGGCGTGTTCTGATGGATAAAGGAGAGCGGGACGAACTCGGTGATGTTTCCGGTCCGATCCTGCAGTTCCCGGATCCGCTCTAAGTGCATCGCGCGGTGGGCCTCGTTCTCGACGTGGCCGTACATGATCGTCGCCGTCATCCTGAGGCCGACGTTCGCGGCCGCCTCCATGGCCTCGAGCCAGCCGTCTGTACTGATCTTGCCGGGGCAGATCACGTCGCGGACCTCCTCGACGAGGATTTCCGCTGCGGTTCCGGGAACGGTATCCAGGCCCGCCTCCTGCAGCCGCCGGTAGACCTCCTCGTAGGACCAGTCGGTACCGCGGCGGGCGTGGTAGGCCTCCTCGGGCGTCATCGAGTGAACGTGCACCCCGTCGACGCTCATCGCCGAAATCTGGTCGGTGTAGGTGCCCGGGTCGGTGTCGTACAGTTCGGGGGGCTTGTAGTTGACTTCCTTCGGGTTCGGGTGGTCGTTGAGGATCTCCCGGTGTTCCTCGTCGAGCGCGAACGCAGGGTGAAGCCCGGAGACCGACGTAACCTCGTAAATACCGCGATCGACGGCGTCAGCGACGATCTCACGTGACTCCGCGGGCGTCTTCGTGAACCCGGCGGTCTCGATCTCCGTCTCGCGCTCGAAGGTGTGGGCGGCGTCCTTGAAGTTACAGAAGAGACAGCCCACGTTACAGGCCGTCGTGACGTTGTTGTTCAGGTTCGCGATGAAGGTGACCTCCTCGCCGACCTGCTCGGCGCGGCGTCGGTCCGCCGCCTCAAGCACGCGCTCCTTGCGTTTTCGGTCGATCCCCTCGCTCTCGGTTCCCGTCGTGAGTAACTCGATCGCGTCGTCGACCGTGAGCCGGTCGCCGTCGCGTGCCTTTGTCAGTGCGTTCTCGAACGACTGGTCGGTCTCGGGAACGTGATCGAACGTCAAGTCGGCCTCGGTCACCGGTCGCTCCATCGAGGAAACGATACTCATACAGCGAGAAAAGCATGGTGAATGCGGAATCGGCCGCCGTGAAGCGGTGCCGTCCCGTCGCACCGCGCTCGCTCGAGCGAGACCATAGCGGTCGAGCGGTGACCGTCCGTGGGTCACCAGTTGACGGATATCGTCGAACACAGGTCTCGGAATTATCCGCGTGGACCGCAAACCATCACGCATGAGTTCACGGACGCCGGAGGAATGCGTCGGTCTCGCCCTCGACGAGGAGGCCCCCGGGGAGAAGCGAGCGGGCGCGATTCGCGAACTGAGAACCGCCAACGAGTGCGACGAACTCGAGGCAATCGTCCGCGAAACGAGCGTCGACGACCGGTATCGTCGTCAGGCCCTGGAGGAGTTAGCAACGCCCCAGTGCGACTCGACGCTCCGGGAACTCGTCCACGACGAGCCCCTCGAGGGGCCGTTGCATCAGGAGGCCGAAGAACTGCTCGCGACCGTCGAAGACGGTTGAGATCGCGCGAGAGTAGCGGTCGAAACGAGCGAGCGCGTCACCGATCGAGGCACCGACCGGATACTGAAACCTTCTTACGGTCCGGACACGGCAACTGGAGTATGATCGACGGCGGCGAACACGTCCTGAGGTGTCTCGCGTGACGAGCGTCAAAGAGTTCCGCATCGAGGAAGACGCGACCGACGAGGAGCTCGGTCGCGGGTCGTTCGTCTTCACCGACGACTACTCCGTGTTCGACTGGGGGAAGATGCCCGACCAGATTCCCCGGAAGGGCGCGAGTCTCTGTACGATGGGCGCGTTCAACTTCGAACTGCTCGAGGCCGAAGGCGTTCCCACTCACTACCGCGGCGTGGTCGAGAACGGTGATGTCGTCGACCTCGAGGACGCGACCCACCCGCCCTGGGAGATGGCCATCGACCTCACGCAGGTGCCCGACCTCCCCAACGAGGGTCGGGAGTACGACTACGAGCGCTACCACGACGCGGCCGGCGAGAACTACCTGATCCCCCTCGAGATCGTCTTCCGCAACCGGGTCCCCGTCGGCTCGAGCCTGCGCAATCGGACCGAGCCCACCGATCACGGCCTCGCGCTCGATAGCTGGCCCGACGAGGCCGTCGACCTCGACGATCCGATCGTCGAGTTCACCACGAAGTACGAGGAGGGAGACCGCCACCTCGAGCGCGAGGAAGCCGATTCGATCGCCGGGACGGCGTCGATCGAGGACCTCGAGTCGCTCGCCCGCGAGGTCAATCGGATCGTCACCGAGCAGGCCGACTCCGCCGGACTGGTCCACGAGGACGGCAAGATCGAGTGTCTCTTTTATCAGGGAGAGATCCGCGTCGCCGACGTCGTCGGCACCTTCGACGAGAACCGCTTTAGCTACGAGGGTACCCAACTCTCGAAGGAGGTGCTCCGCCAGTACCACAAGCGAACCCAGCCCGAGTGGGTGCAAGCCGTCGACGCCGCCAAGGCGCAAGCGAAGCAAGAAGACGTCGCTGACTGGAAGTCCCTCTGTGACGAGGCACCCGAGCCGCTCGAGGACGACGTCCTCGAGACCGCCAGCGACCTGTACTGTGCCGGTGCCAACGCCTACACCGGTCAGGAGTGCTTCGACGCGCCGCCGCTCTCGAGCGCGATCGGTGCAGTGCGCCGACTCTGAGTGATGCGAGCTCCGTCGAGATTCGAACCGCGAATCCGGCCCCGTCAAACCGTGAACGGTGGTATCGATCCACAAACCGGACGGACAGAGTAACCCTCATATTGGGGGCCGAGCTACGACCGAATGACAACAAATGACCCCCGCTATCGCCGGCGGAATCACAGCGAGTATTGTGCTATTCACCCTCACGAACGGGATCGCGGCCGTCGCAGGCGTCGTGCTGACGCTGTTCGTGCTCGCGCTGATCGGGTTCGCCGTCGCACCGCTTTACTCCTCGGAGTGGATCGGGGACCAAGACGCGGCCTCGACCGTCGCGCGCAGTGACGAACCGAGCGACGACTGAGTCTCGAGCGGCTCGTTTTTCGTCCCTCGACGGTGACCCAGTAGTCAGGTTCTTCTCTCGTCGTACCGCCGATCAACCATGGAGACGATAGTTACCGTGTACGGGCCCGTCCGAAGTGCGACCGGCGACAAGACGGTGACCCTCGAGTGGTCGGGCGACACTGTCGCCGACGCCATCGCGGCCGTCGTCGAGTCGTACCCGCGAGCGGAGCCCCACCTCTACGACGGCGAGGAGATTCGAGCGAGCGTCAGGGTCTCGATCGACGGCGAGCGCGCGGAGTTCGAGGATCGGGTTCCGGAGGGAGCATCGCTGTCGTTGGTTCCTGCCGTACAGGGCGGGTCTGCGGAGCGGGGAGACACGAACCGAGAGTCCGAACAAGCCATATTTCAGCCGGAAATATACGTCAGGATATGTCCGCCGAGCTGAGCCGAACACACCACCTCGAGTGCGAGGACTTCGCCGCGGAGTTCCGAGCCCTCCTCGAGCTGGTCCTTCCCGACACGACGGCTGCGGTCGTCCGAGTTCGAGAGGAGGAGATGGGGATGGACCCGGACGGCGACGACTGTCGGCGAGTGTGGGACGGCGTTCGGGATCGACTGGAACGGCTCCCGGAAACAGATCGAAACGGGACTACCGCGTGGCGCGTTCCGACGACGACCGAAGCCGGACGAGCGGTCCTGTTCGAGTTGGCGTCGCTTATGGACGGCATCGTCGGCGCACACTTCGTGTTTCAACTCGAGTGCCACGCCGGCGGAACGCCCGTACTCGAGGCGATCCCCCATCACTCGGATGCAGGAGTCGATGCGACGCTGCTCGGAGCGGAGATGCAGCCCGGTGAAATCGTCGGCCTGAATGGGCACGATGCGTGTCTGGTTCCCACAGAGACCTACTTCGAGTGGGTCGCCGAGGATCGGCGGTGGAGAATACAGGGCGGGTCGCTCTGCATCGAGACGCTCGACGGCCGGAAGACGACGTGCTACGGGCTGACGAATCTCGAGCGGGCGACGCTCGAGGACGATGGGACGGTGCTCGCGCTCGCCTGGGAGCCGGGAGAGCTTCCGGACGATGCCGTGGGAAAATTACTCTCGTGGATCGGAGAGAAACTGTACAATCCGCCACCGGCACTGCCCTGTGAGACGGCCGCTCGAGCAACGGCGGTGAAAACACATCTGCGGGAGTTGCTCTCGGCCTACGATGGACGCGATATATAGAACCGTCTGTTACACAGCGGATCGAAGAGCCGATGAAGGACGTTGCTCCCTCGAACGACGGGGGACACTACTGGCTGTGACTGGGAATGTGGGTCGTCGTGAACGGTCCAGCGAACGACGTGAAACGAGTTCGCTGCTATCGTGGCAACAGGGAATCGCCACGCCCTCCCCAGCCGATTTCTCCTCACGGGTGCTTCGCACCCGTTCGGATGGTTCGCGGGACCTCTGGTCCCGCGCTAACGCTCATTCACTCCGCTCAATCGCTCATCCACTGGAAGACGCTTTGCGTCTTCCAAGCTGTCACTCGTTCCACTCGCGACAACCTCGCGCAAGTTCGTTGCGCGGTTCGCCCTCGGCGAACCGCGCCACAGCGCGCGCCACCGCAATTGAAAGTCGGACCGTGTTACGTTCTGAACCTACAGATCGTACTGGTCGCGCACCAGATGGTCGATACCGCGGTCCTCGAGAACGTCCATCGGCGCGAGCATGTCGAGTTGGACGACGCCCGGCAGACGGCCGATCTGGACGCCGCCGGTGAACGTACACCGTGATCGGACTTCTCCCTCGCTCATGTCGAGCAGTTTCGTCGCGCGGTCGAAGGCGTTCTGCGTGGCGTCGTTGACCGTCGCACCGGAGCCGACGACCTGAATCGGGGCCATATCATCCTCGACATTGACGCCGTGTTCCGCGCCGAGTTCGCGGCCCGCCTCGCGCTCTTCGTCGCTGTAGGGTTTGCTGATAAACGGCAGTTCGTCCTCGTTGGGAAGGAGGACCGGCCCGTCGAGTTCGAGGCCCTTGACGACCTCGACGTCCATCGTGACGGTCCCGCTCACGTCTGTCGTGTGCAAGGAGAGTTCGCCGTCACCCTGGTTCGCGTGCAGATCGCCGACGTAGACGCCGGCTCCGTCGACTTTGACCGGGCAGATCAGTGTCGCACCCGGTCGGACCTGTGGAATATCCATGTGACCGTCGGTTCGATCCTCGAGATCGGCCTCACTCTCGACGCCGTAGTCGTGCTCGGCACCGATGAGGTACTGGCCGAAGTCGCCAGCGTTGTGCGAGTCGGGCATCGTGACCGGTGGGGTCGTTCCGATGTTTCCGATGAACGGGCGCAGCCGTCCCAGCGTGCCGGGCATCTCGTCGGGTTCGTACAGCAAGATGGGGTGTTGCCGGGAATTCTCGGGGATGTCCATCACCTCGCTGGCGTCGTTCGCGAGTTCGTGGGCAGCGTCCTCGTCGAGGGTGATCCCGACGGTGTGATCATCGTCGAAGGCGACGGTGTAGCCGTACTCGAAGCCGAAGGAGGAGGCGTTCGCGCCGCACTCGGCGCACTTGATCGCGTCTTCCCCCGTGCCCTCGACGATCGTCTCGGGCCACTCGGTGCCACACTCCGGACAGCGGTGATCGACGAACGGGTCGTCGCCGAACGCATCCTCCCGCTCGGCCATCGAACCCGTGCTCGTCGCCATGCTCGTCACCGACATGTCCCGGATGTGAAGCGCGACGGCGTCGCCGACGGACGCCCCCTCAACGCGGATCGGTCGAGTGACCTCGTGACCGCCGTGGAACTCGGGCGTGACCATCGGCCCCCAGCAACCCGGCGGCGTGTACGTCTCGATCGTCCCGCCGTCCGCGACGGTCCCCGCCCATTCCTGATCGGGACCGACGAGGCCGAGCGTGTACTGGTCGACGAACAGTTCCTGGTCGACGTTTTGCTGTGCCATAACATACCAATGTACGCCGTTACCGGCGATAAGCGTACTGCTCCCGGAACCGACTACAAGCGCCTGTACAGTCTCGAACGACCGACAGTACGGAACGAAAATATAGTAGCCACTGAAACGATTTATACACTAATTGCAATGCGACCGTGCGATTAGGTGTGCAGTGACTTTCAGTGGCTACTATAGCTCCGCGGAACGGACGTCAACCCCGACGACGCGGCGCAGTACGCCGACGTGGTCCCCGACGCCCTTGCGGTCGCGCTGACCGACGGTGAGCTACGGGATCTGAAATCGCAACTCGACGACGACCTTGATCCGCTGTTCGAGAGCGTGACGATCGATCTAGAGAACGCGTCGCGACGCCGAAAGCGAACCGCGCGATCAGACGGGATCCACTCACGGGACCTGCACCGGCAAATTTGGCCGCCCGTGGCCGATACGGCCGAAATGGATTCGTTAAAGTGTGTCACGTCCCACCTGTCAACCGATGACTGACTCGACGGACGAGGACACACCCGAATGTCGACACTGCGGCGATTCCGTTGGATCGTCCGCCGAACAGCGCGTGATAACGACGATCGAAGACGGGACGACCGTCTACAAACACTTCTGTAGCGACGACTGCCGGGATATCTGGGAGGCGTCGTCCGGCGCCTGATCCTCGGACGCCGATTCCGAGTCCCCCGTTTCACGTCCCCTCGAGCGGCGTGTCGCGAACAGGGCTTTACCGCTGGGACGTAATAGGTGACCAATGGCGACCGAGGCGACGTTTACGGTGCCGTCGAACGAATTCCCGCTCGGGAACGTGTTCGAACGGCTTCCGGACGTGACGATCGAACTCGAGCGAATTATCCCGGCTCGAGACGTGGTGGTTCCCTACTTCTGGGTTCGAGGGACTTCGATCGACGACGTCGAGAGCGCCTTTACCGATCACCCGGGCGTGAAACGCATCGAACTCGTCGATTCCGTCGAGGACGAGTATCTGTTGCGCGTCGAGTGGACGCTGGAGTACGACGGCGTGTTGAGCACGTTAACGGAGACGGAGATCCCGCTCATCAAAGCCGTGGGCACGAACCGGCAGTGGACGTTCGACGTTCGCGCGGACGATCGAAGCGACATCGCGACCTTTCAAAAGCGCTGTCGAGAGCTGAAGATCCCGATCACGCTGACGAAGCTTCACGCGCTCACACCCATCGAGACGGACACCGAGGCGACGTTGACGGATCCACAGCGAGAGGCGCTGGTACTCGCCTACGAGCGCGGGTATTTCAACTCGCCGCGCGAGGTGACGATGGAAGAACTCGGCGCCGAACTCGGCATTACGCAACAGGCCGTCGCGTCTCGCCTCCGACGCGGAATCGACCAAATTCTCGGGGGAACGCTTCCCGGGTTAGCGGAGTCACCGCAATAAACTATTTAAATAGATTGTATACTAAAAAGCGGTCCTCAACAGCCTCGCCGTTCGTATGAGAGACAGTGGCTGGGAAACCCAGCGAGTTCGCTGCAGTCTGTGAATCGTACCTGCAGAAGCTGAACCGCTGGCACCACGTTATTCCCGCACTGGGTTTCCTGGTTCTATTCGGCGCGCTTGGGAGGGCGGTCCACACGGTGGGCAGTAACGGCATTCTCCTGGAAGCGATACTCGATTTCGTTCTGATCGGCTCGCTCGGACTCGTGATACTGTACATCTGGGTCTGGTTACCTGGCAGTGATATTCCGCCCAGGTTCTATCCCCGTATCGTGACGCGAGTCGCCGGTGGTGTCGTCGTCATGGCGATCGTATTCGGCCTGCGCATGCTTCATCCCGGCGTCACCGTCGACTTCGCGTTTGGAACCCAGGCCGTGTTGCTCGCGATCGGCACGATCGCGGGGCTCGGGCTCGGGGTCTACGAAGCCCAGGCCCTCATTCAGGCCGAACTACTCGAGGAGAAAAACGACGAGTTGAAACGAGCCGAAGAGCGCCTCGAGGAGTCGGTCACCGAGCTGGAAGCGTCGAACGAACGGTTAGAGCAGTTCGCGTACGCCGCCTCCCACGACCTGCAGGAGCCACTCCGCATGGTGACGAGCTACCTCCAGTTGCTCGAGAATCGATACGGCGACGAACTCGACGAGGACGGCGAGGAGTTCATCGCGTTCGCCGTCGACGGTGCCGACCGGATGAGAGGGATGATCGACGGCCTGCTCGAGTACTCCCGGGTCGAGACGCAGGGGGACCCGTTCGAGACCGTCGATATGAACGCCGTTCTCGACGACGTGCTCACGGACCTGCAGTTCAAGATCGACGAGACCGATTCCGAAATTACACGGGAGGACCTACCCACCGTCGACGGCGACGAACGCCAGTTACAGCAACTCTTCCAGAACCTGCTGGGCAACGCGATCGAGTACAGCGGTGACGAACCGCCGCGGATACACGTGTCGGCAGCACGCGAGATGGCCGAGTGGACGATTTCGGTTCGCGACGAGGGCGTCGGCATCGATGCCGACGATACCGACCGAATTTTCGAGCTCTTCCAGCGCTGTCACTCGACCGAAGAACAAGCCGGTTCGGGAATCGGGCTGGCGCTGTGCAAACGGATCGTCGAGCGCCACGGCGGGGAGATTGGGGTCGACTCGGAGTCCGGAACGGGCTCGACGTTCTTCTTTACGCTTCCGACCGCCGTCGGTCCGACAAACACCTCGGGTGTCGTCGCGCAATCGGAGAAATCGAACGCGCAGGCCGGGCGATAACGATCCGACGGAGCGATCGATCGGATCAGCGCATCTCTAGTAGCCACACCGAGCGTTCCGGCCCTCATCACCGCTCTACTCGAGTAATCAGCTATCCGCCTCGTGTGCGACTATCGATGAGCCCCGAGACGATCAGCCGTCGCTCGTCGTAACAGTCGCAGAGAACGGGAGAGAAATTCAGGACACCGGCGGACGGCCGGCGGTATCCCCGCTCAGCTACTGATCCTTCGCGACCACGCTACCGATCCCGTCGACCGGCCGGTCGGGCGTGAAATCCTCGATCTCCTCGGGGAGACCGAGCTGGTAGTCGGTGCCGTTCTCTCGAACCGACGTTCGGCCGCGGTGGACCGAGACGTCGCCGTTCAGGTGAAGCTGGACGGCCTCGAGCAGGGCGTCGGCCTCGAGGGGCTGGCCGCGGCGTTTCATCTCCTCGAGGTCGGCGTCGTCGGGGACGTCGAACGCGCGCTGGGTGATGATCGGCCCCTGATCGAGGTCGGTCGTCACGTAGTGGCCGGTGACGCCCGCGACCCGGACGCCCTCCTCGACGGCCTGCCGGTAGGCTTCCGCGCCGGGGAACGCCGGCAGTAGCGAGGGGTGGACGTTGATGATTCGGTCCTCGTAGCGGAAGACGACGTTCGGGCTGAGAATCCGCATGTATCGCGCGAGCACGATCAGGTCGACATCGTACTCCGCGAGGAGTTCGAGCAACTGGTCTTCGTTTTGCTGGCCGCCCTCGTCGCCGATATCGTGGAACGGCACGTCGTAGTGCTCGGCCAGCGGCTGGAGGTCGTCGTGGTTGCCGATGACGACGCCGATGTCCGCGCCGAGTTCGTCGTTGGCCCACGCCTCGAACAGCGCCTCGAGGCAGTGGCTCTCCTTCGTGACGAGGACGGCGATCTGCTGGTTCTCGCGGTCGGCAGGGAATCGGACCTGCACGTCGAGTCCGAGGTCGTCGCCGAGGTCGCGGAGGTCGTCCCGAAGCGTGTCCTCCGTACAGACCATATCAGCGGTGTCGACGGCGAGATACATCCGAAAGACGTCGTCGCGAACCGCCTGATCGAGGTCCTCGATGTTGATCCCGCGCTCGAACAGGAGGCTGGTCACCCGGGCAATGAGCCCGGTGTCGTCGTCTCCGATTACCGTGATTTCAGTCACGTCGGTCGTCACCGCTGCCACCTCCGCTCGAGCGAGTGTCGCGTCATCACGACGAAACTCAGTCCACGAGCGGCTAAAAGTCCTGCTTTCCGTGGAGGTCCGTGAGAATCGCCCGCGAGGCGGGCTTCGGACGACACGACTCCATCCGGAAGAGTGCGGAGAGCGCATGACACCGACGGTCGGTCCGGTTTCGGACGGCGAGACGGCGGATGTCGCGGACTCCAGCGTCGTGTCGTCAGGATGCCGGCAGCCGATTGCGGTCGTTCGAGAGCGAAAACAGCTGTCTACCACGGGTTAGCGGCCGGTCATCGTACCGGTTCACCCCGGACGACTCGCCGCGGGAGGCACGGTTCTCGGTCACGACATCGCGTTCGTCAGACGTATGACGGACGGTCGCTGTCAGCCCCTCACCCGTCTCCTGAATTCGTTTATTTTGTCGTACAACGGACTGTAACATGTCTGACAGGGTTTTATGCCGGTTACTGTGGAACGATTTTCCAGTCACTCACAGTGACAGTCGCCAGCCGAAGGGTGAACACAATGACGGTAACACCACACGATCACGGCCGATCACGTATCGATCGCGACCGGGAGACGGCGTTCGTCTCACACGACTGGACGGGAACGGACTCGCTTACCAACACGATCGTCTCGACAGTCGCGGAGCTTTCGGAAATCGACCCGACGGAGGTCGAACGGCTCTACGACCGGATCAACCCGGAAAGTCTCGAGACGCTCTTCCAGCCGACGAACGGAACCGCGGGCCGCAACACTGGACAGGTATCGTTCCAACTGGACGCGTACACGGTCACCGTTCACGCGACGGGAGACATCGTCGTCGCGCGAGCAACGTAACTCGGCCGTCGGGCGATTACCATCGGCCGCCGGGCGACTGCCGACCGGAAACCGGCGACGCCGCCCGTTCGCCGTCAGCGGCTCACCGGTATCCACGAACGTGCATTGCGGTGCCAAGGCGAAAGCGTTTTTGAGCACGGTTACGGGGTATCAGATAATGACCGCCTACACCGCGACGGTGACGGTTCGACTCAAACGGGGCGTTCTCGATCCCGAGGCCGAGACCACGAAGCAAGCCCTCGAGCGGCTGGGCTTCGAACTCGAGGAGTTGCGGGCGGCCGACCGGTTCGAGGTCGACCTCGAGGCCGACTCGGCGGACGGCGCGCGCGAGCGAGCGGACGAGATGGCCGAACGGCTGCTTGCGAACCCGACGATCCACGATTACGACGTGGAGGTCGACGAGCGGTAGATGACCGTCACAATACTTCGGTTCGGCGGCTCGAACTGCGACCGCGACGCCGAACGCGCCCTCGCACACCTCGACATTGACGCCGAGATCGTCTGGCACGAGGACGGTCTCCCTGCGGACACGACGGGGATCGTCCTTCCGGGCGGGTTCTCCTACGGCGACTACCTCCGTGCGGGGGCGATGGCGGCCCGCTCGCCGATTATGGCCGAGGTCCGCGAGGCCGCGGCCGAGGGTGTTCCCGTACTCGGCGTCTGTAACGGCGCACAGATCGGCTGCGAGTCCGGCCTGACCGAGGGAGCGTTCACGACCAATGAGAGCGCTCGCTTCCAGTGCGAACACGTCTACCTGCGCGTCGAACGCAACGACACGCCCTGGACCGCCGCCTACGACGAGGGCGAGGTCATCGAGGTTCCCATCGCCCACGGTGAGGGGCGCTACGAAATCGACGACGATCGGCTGGCCGAACTCGAGGACGAGGGACGGATCCTCTTTCGGTACTGCGACGAAAACGGAGAAACGGGCCCCGACGTGAACCCGAACGGGTCCAAGCACAACGTCGCCGGCATCCTCGGCGAGCGCAAGTCCGTCGCAGTGTTGATGCCGCACCCCGAGCGCGCGACTCTTCCCGACATCGGTCTGACCGACGGGCAGGGAGTCCTCCGGGGTTTTGAATCTCCATAACACTGTAGAGAACCACTAAGGAACCTATTTTCGAGATACACACCGTAGGTAGCGAACGACAACTCAGAATCTGAGTCGAGTCGAACAGTAATAGTGTCGGCGTTCGTTAGAGTCGACTGGAATACAGGGAATGGGACGGGATAGCCGACCGAGCGCCCGCATTATCGGCGCTACTGCCGATGCGGGAGCCACCGTCGAACGCGCCCTCGAGGAGCGCGGCGTCGCGACCGAAGCAGTTCGGTCGGCCGACGCGTGTCTGGCGCGCCTCGAGAGCGTCGACTGCGTCGTGATCGCCGGATCCACCCGCGACGCTGACCCCGTCGAGTGCTGTCAGTCGATCCGAGAGCGGTCAGACGTACCGATCGTCGTGTTTCCCGCCGACGGCAGCGAAGCGCTCGCGGGCGCGGTCGTCGCTGCGGGGGCCGACGGCTACGTTCCTCGCAGCCAGGGCGTCGACACGCTCGTGACGCGGCTGGAAGCGGTACTCGACGAGCGGTCATCCGGGACACGATCGACCACCGACGCGGTCGGTATCCAGACACCGGAGCCGGCGGAAGACCCCTCGAGCCGCCTCGAACTACTCGTCAAGCAGTCGCCGCTCGCGATCATCGAGTGGAACCTCGCGTTCGAAGTCCGCAACTGGAACCCCGCGGCGACCGAGCTGTTCGGCTACACCGCCGACGAAGCCAGGGGCGAATCGGCAGTGGAGTTGCTCGTTCGAGACGACGAGCGTCGAGACGTACTCGAGTACTGGGACGCCCTCACCAGCGGCGACACCGACGGGCTGCCCTCCCGACGAGTGAGTCACAACGTCGACAGGGACGGGACGCCGATACCCTGTGAGTGGATCAATACGCCGCTCGTCGAGGGCGGGGAAATCGTCGGCGTCCTCTCGTTCGGACAGGACGTCACCGCGGAGCGTGAGCGTGCGAACGCGCTCGAGTCGATCCAAGAGACCACTCACGAGCTGTTGCGAGCGGAATCGACCGACGAAATCGCCGACATCGTGATGACGGCGGCCGAGGACGTGATCGATCAGTCCCTGGCCGCGATCAGGTTCTACGACGAGGAGACGGAGACGCTCGAACTTGCCGGGACAACGGCGGCACTCGACGAGCACACCGGCGACATCACGTCGATCGGACCGTCGAATTCCAGAATCTGGGAGGCCTATGTCAACGGAGAGACGACCGTTCTCGAGAACGCCTCGGCGGATCGCATCCCCTACGACATCGAGACCGAGGTCAGGAACTCGGTCCTCCAGCCGCTCGGGGAACACGGCATGTTGGCGGTGGCGTCATCGGGCGGAGACGAACTCGACGACGCCGAGAGACACCTCATCCGCGTCCTCGCCACGACCGCCGAAGCGGCGCTCGACCGGGCGGCTCGCGAGCGCGAACTCGAGCGGACGAAGACGGTCGTCGAGACGGTCGGCGACTGCGTCTACCAACTTGACAGCGAGGGGTATCTGGTCACCGTCAACGAGACGATGATAGGCATGACCGGCTACGAGCGCGACGAACTGATCGGCGAGCACGTCTCGAAGATCCTCACGGACGCAAGCATCGAGCGCGGCAGACGACACACTCGAGCGCTCCTGTCCGACGATTCCCAACGCGTCGAGACCTACGAGGTCACGTTGACTGGCCCCGACGATGAGCGGGTCCCGAGCGAGGTCAACATGGCGCTGTTGCGCTCCGACGGCGAGGTCGAGGGGACGGTCGGGATCGCACGCGATATCAGCGACCGCAAACGCATGGAACGGAAGCTCGTCGATCGCAAGTCGAAGATCGAGGGGCTCCACAACGTTGCTTCCCGTCTCGACAGCTGCGAGAGCCGCGCGGATATCTACGACCTGACTGTCGAAGCGGCCGAAGACGTCCTCGACTTCGACGCCTGCTGGGTCGCGCTGGCTCAAGGGGAATCACTCGTTCCGAAGGCAGTTTCGTCGACCCTCGAGATCGACCTCGACGCGCGGATACCGCTCGACGATACCGTCGCCGGGAGGACCTACCGCACACAGCGACCCGCACGGATCGATGAGATCGACGCGGCCGACTCGATTCCGAACGCGGATGACTGCCAGTCGGTCCTGTGCGTTCCAATCACCGAGCGCGGCGTATTTCTGGCCGCCTCGACGGAGCCGGACGCGTTCACGCCGGCCGACGAAGAACTGGCGGAGCTGTTGCTCTCGCACGTCACCGACTCGCTCGATCGGATCGCGTTCGAGGGACGTCTCCGGGCGGAGCGCGACCGGTTCGCGGCGCTGTTCGAAAATGTCCCCGACGGCGTCGTCAGCGTTACACAGCTCGAGGACGGCCCGGTGGTCGAGGAAGTCAACCCGGCGTTCGAGCGAATCTTCGGCTATGAGGGGGATGAACTCGTCGGTAGCCCGCTCGATCAGTACGTCGTTCCAACCGAGAGAACGGCTGACGCCGACACGCTCAATCGCCGCGGAAGCCGAGGCGAGATCGGCGACACCGAGGTCAAACGGCGAACCGCGAACGGGCTGCGCGACTTCAGGCTTCGCGTCGTTCCGATGGAGATGGACGGATCGTCGGATCGCGCCTTCGGGCTCTATACCGATATTACCGCCCAGAAGCAGCGCCAAAAGCGCCTCGAGATCCTCAATCGCGTTCTCCGCCACGACCTGCGCAACGGGATGAACATCATCAACGGCTGCGCCGAGATGCTCACCGACAGCATCGACGGCGCGGACCACGAGTACGTCGAGACCATCCGAAATCGTGCGAGCGAACTCACCGGCCTCGCGGAGAAGACTCGCGCCGTCGAGCGGGTGCTCGACCGCGAGGAGACCCCGGCCGGACCGATCGATCTCTCCGCGGCCGTCGAACGAGCAGCTGACCGCCTCGAGCGCGCCCACGAGGTTGATATCGACTGCTCGCTGCCGAACCGAACGTTTGCTCGGGCCGACGAATACCTCCAGACGGCCGTCTTCCAGATCCTGGAAAACGCCGTCGAGCACAGCGATCGGGCGCGACCGACGATCGACGTAACGCTCCGGGATCGACCGGACGACGAGATCGTGACGGTGTCGATCGCAGACGACGGTCCCGGCATACCAAGCGAGGAGCGAGAACTGCTCGAGGGCGACCGGGAGATCACGCAGCTTCGCCACGGGAGTGGCCTCGGGCTCTGGCTGGTCAACTGGATCGTCAGACAGGCCGGCGGGCGACTCTCCTTTGCGGACAACGACCCTCGCGGCACCGTCGTCACGCTCGAGGTGCCTCGTGCCGACACGGAATCGGTTCGGGCGGCAGTGGACGAGCCGGCGACCGGCGATTAGGGCTCAGCGGCCCCACTCGTAGAACCACCAGCCGACACCGAGTAGCATGAGCCCCGCACCCAGCGCGGAGGTCGCGGGCTCGGGAAAGACGAACAGGAGGAATCCGACGAGGATCAACAGCATGGGCTCGATCTCGTTCCAGTAGTCCGAGAACGACGGGAGTGCCATACGCAACGGTACCGGGACGGGAGTGAAATAAGTGCACCCGGCTTCCACAACCTGAAGCCATCAGGTCGGCAACTATCGGTGTTTTCGCTATCGAGTCAGCGGCTGATTGAAGCTCCGCTCGCGCTCGATGACGGTCTCCCACGTCAGTTCGCACTCACAGGAGACCTGCTCGAACACCGACGGATCCTGCCGCAGGTCGAAGTCCTTGATCGCCTTCTGGACGCGGTCGTCGCACTCCGTGCAGTTGTGCGGGCCGCGATCGGAGCCGTGGCCGACTGGATCCGAGACGACGATGGCGTCGACGGCCGCCGTCTCCTCGAGCACGTGTGCCACCGACCAGAGCCACGGCGGGCGGTACCCATCGTTGAAGTAGAGGTCGTCGACCATCGTGTAGCGCTGGACGTTACACGGGTTCATCGAGACGGTGTGACAGCCGTCGACATCGGCACAGCGCTCGACCGACGAGATCATGTCCGCGACGGCTTCGGACTCGGTGAGGAAGGGCGGCTTCATCAGCAGGTAGGCCTTGATCCCGGCCGCCGTGTCGCCGCCAGCGTTCTCATCTGCAACGGCGGCTTCCGCACAGGCGTCCTCAAAGTCCGTGAAGTCGAAGTACTTGTTCACGCAGTCGTGTCGCACGCGGTCGGTGGCCGTCTCGAGGCCGATCGCGATATCCGTGTGGATGTCATGTTGCGTGAAGTCGCCGATCTTCTCGCGGTCGACGAAGTCGGGCAGGGACTCGAGGACGATGCGTTCCCGATCGGCGAAGGTGTCGGCGATCGCCCGTCGGCTCTCCGCGCCGACCTCGCGCTCGTCGAGGAAGGATCCGGAGGTGTAGATTTTGATGAGATCGGCCGTCTCGTCGGCGTTGTCTTCCTCGTGTTCCAGACAGATATCGATCTGGTCCATCAGGGCCTCGTGGCTCACGGAGCCGCCGTCGACGCTCTCGGCGACGTAGCCACACATCGTACAGCCGCCGGCGCGGGCCCACCGGCAGCCACCGGTGTTGAGAATGATCGTTAGACTCGTCTTGACGCCGTCAGGGGTGTTGTCCTCGTCGAGCCAGACGCGCGTGGGCTCGTGGGGATCGTAGCTGGCCTCCTTGCGAGAGCGGATCTCCCGCATCGCCTGATTGTGGGCGTCCATGCCCTTGCCCTGCTCGTAGACTTCGGGCGTGGGTTTACTCATTAGGGGACGAAAGCGGCCCGCAGCGTAAAGCGCCTTCGTCTCCCCTCCTCACTGATCACGGGATCGCTCTCGGCTATCTTCGTCTCGGAAGCCTCGCGCAAACGGTCCGAAACGAGTCGCGCCGCTCCGGTCAGCCAGGCAAAAACCGTCACGACTTACGTCCGACGGTCCAACCCGCAGATAATGCGCGAGTCTTTCGAAGTCCGGGACACCGACGCCGGCGGTCGCATCGGGGAACTCACCGTCCCCCGTGCCGACGTCACCGTCGAGACCCCGGCGCTGCTGCCGGTGATTAATCCGAATCTGGATACGATCAGCCCTCGCCGGCTCGCCACGGAGTTCGGCGCGGAGATCCTGATCACGAACTCCTACATCATCCACGGCGACGACGACCTCCGAGAACGTGCCCTCGAGGAGGGTCTGCACGACCTCCTGGATTTCCCGGGTGCGATCATGACCGACTCCGGCTCCTTTCAGCTCTCGGAGTACGGCGAGATCGACGTGACGACCGAGGAGATCCTCGCCTTCCAGCGCGAGATCGGCTCCGATATCGCCACGCCGGTCGACATTCCGACCCCACCGGACGTCTCCCACGAACGAGCTGAAGCCGACCTCGAGACCACGCAGGAGCGACTCGAGATCGCCGAGGCCGCCGACACCGGTGAGATGCTCGTCAGCGCGCCCGTTCAGGGGTCGACCTATCCGGACCTCCGCGAGCGGGCCGGCCGACACGCCGACGGGACCGATCTTGACGTCTTCCCGGTCGGCGCGGTCGTTCCACTGCTGAACGACTACCGGTACGACGACATGATCGACGTCGTCGTCGCCGCGAAACGCGGGCTCGGTGCCGACGCGCCGGTCCACCTCTTCGGTGCCGGCCACCCCATGATGTTCGCGCTCGCCGTCGCGATGGGCTGTGACCTGTTCGATTCGGCGGCCTACGCGCTCTACGCCCGCGACGACCGCTATCTGACGGTTCGGGGCACCCGCCAGCTCGCGGACCTCGAGTATCTCCCCTGTTCGTGTGCCATCTGTACCGAGTACTCGCCCGACGAACTCCGCGCGCTCCCCGACGACGAACGCGAGTCGGAACTGGCAGCGCACAACCTCCACGTCACCTTCGCCGAAATCCGGCGGATCAAGGAGGCGATCCGCGCCGGCAACCTGCTCGAACTCGTCGAGCAGCGCGCCCGCGCCCACCCGACGATGCTCGACGGCTACCGCACGCTGCTCGACCACGCCGCCCAACTCGAGCGCTCGGATCCCGTCTCGAAGGGGTCATTTTTCTACACCTCCCACGAGAGCGCGCGCCGCCCCGAAGTCGTCCGCCACCACGAGCGCCTCGAGCGGCTGTCCGTCCCCGACTCCCTGCTGCTCACGGAGGGGGATTCCCCGCGAAGCGACGAGTTCGACGATTCCTGGCGCGTCGAGGCGCCGTTCGGGCCGTTCCCCCGAGCGCTCTCGAGGAGCTACCCCCTCACCGCGGAAGTCCCCAAGCGGACCGATCGGGCGGCGCTCGAGGCCGCGGCCGACGGCGTCGCTCGGCTCGTCGAGGTGAATCCGGACGCTGCGCTCACGCTCGCACATCGGGGATGGCCCGCGGGCGTCCTCGAGCAGGTTCCGGACGCTGTCGACCTAGTCGATCTCCGGAGTACCGACGGCCGGTGACGACGATGGCCGGTGACGACGGGTTCCCACTGCCGAACTCGCGTCGGTACGGTGACGGACGCAGCGTCAGTCGTCGTTCAGTCGGTCACTCGAGCCAAGCGGTGCGCTCGGCTCGAATCACGCGGCGGAAAACCCATTCCAGTCGGGCGGATTCCGGTGCGAAGTGACAACCGTCGTCCGTCAGTCAGACGCGGGGATGACCGACAACTCGAGTTACGCGCCGGTGGGGGACCCGCGGTCGGATGCGGCCGTGATCGACTCGGCGGCCGGCGAGCCATCGACCGAAATCGTGACGCCGTCGGCGCAGTCTACGGCGACCGCATGGCCGTCGTAGGTGAACTCGAGACGACCACGTCGGGGGCTGTTGCGTCGCGTCGGCTCGAAGAGGGCATCCAGCGAATCGGGGTTGATCCAGTCGTAGAGGGGTGGCAATTCGATCGGATCCACGTTCCGGTGCGCTGCAACCGCGCGAATGACGGCGATGTGTAATGGATCGCTGCTGCCGTCACCGGTCGATCCGCTGAATGAGAAGGTCACGACGTATTCGAACGGACGGGGAGATAAAAGGGCAGCGGCGATTCGAGAGCCGTGCTCGTCCGTCGCGCCGTCGGCGAAAAGCGTTTCCCACACGCGGTGATCGCCCCCGGTCACCGACGCACCGGCGGAATCGGAACATGGAAGCCCCACGCGCCGGCCCGTTTCAGTATGCTCGATCAAGCGGTGCTCGGTATCGGCCTGCTCGTCGTCCTCGTGATCGGCTCGTGGGTAGTCAAACGGATCCGCGGTGGCTCCGCGGACGAGCGGCAATCTCGGGACCGTCACAGAGCGGCCCAGAAACGCGACCCACCGGTCGAGATCGGTGACGTCGAGACCGTCGCTATCAGCGAGTTTACCGACCACCACTCCGGCGAGCGACAGGCGGTCGGCAAGATCGAAGGGTTCGTCGTCTTCGTTGAGGACGTCCCCGGGGGCTGCGAGCCGACCGACGTGATCCGGATCAAAGTCCTCTCGTTCAACCGCGGGCACACGTCGGCGACCGCGACGTTCCTCGAGACCGCCTAAAGTACCAACTGAAACGATTCACACACCGATCGCCGATGCGTTACGCTCGCCGTCGAAGCACGAGCGCCGTTAGCAACCCGGCGATCGACGCGAGTCCGATCCCGATTCCGAAGCCGGGAACGCTATCGGAACCGTCGTCTTCGTCCTCGTCGCCGCTTTCCGCCGTGTTTTCGTCGTCCTGCGTCTCGAGGAACTCGCTCATTTCGTCGGTCTCGATCGTCGGCAGTTCGTCGTCCCACTCGCCGGCCCGGTGGACGGTGGTCTCGGAATCGACCACACTGAACTGCTCGAGATCGGATTTCGTCGCCGACGCGGTGTCGACCTCGCCCATGTCGTCGACGTAGACGTACATCGACGCCGTCTCTCCGTCCTGTTCGGTCGCGATCCCGCTGATAGCCATGCTTTCGCTGACCGTCTCGGTGAGCGTGCTCATGTCGTCGAACCGCGCCCCGCCTTCGACGCGCACCGTGCCGTCGTCGATACCCGCATCGACGCGGGCGACCTCGAGTTCGGATTCTGCCAGCGCCGAAACGAACTGGTCGGCTTCCGGGGACGTCGGCGACGTCGGTCCGGTCTGGGCCGACTGCGCCCAGTTTTTGACCGCCTGACTGGCCAGATCCTCGGCCCCGAGTTCGAACTCGCCGTCGATCGCGAGCTGGTCACCGTCGGTTTCGGCCGACAGGTCGAACGTGACGTCGTTCGGACGGTCGACGCCTCGAGACTCGAGTTCGTCGATGTAGGCGTCCCAGTTTTCGGTATCGCTCGTCAGTGAGGCGTCGAGCGTCATCTCGTCGGACGACGTTTGCTCGATTTCCCCGTCCCAGGTGAGTTTCGTCTCGAGATCCGCCGCCTGCTGGGCTTCGATAGCCGTTCGTGCGTTCTCGAGTTGGTCCTCCGGTAGCTGGTCGTCCGTGGCGGTCGCTTCCGCGAGGTCGAACATCGCGACCGTGAGTTCGTTGTAGTTCTCGATCGCGACGTCCCACTCGACATCCATCGAACTACCGCTCGCGTCCATCGTGAACGAGAGGGTCTCGATATCGGTTTCGGTGACGCTGGTTGCGATCGCCTGCGCTTCCGATCGACTCAGATCCATCGTCGGATCGCTCGCCAGCTGGTCCGTCAGTTGCTCTTCGATGCCGCCGTCGACGCCCGTGTACTCGACGGTGAATTCGATATCGAGCCGGTGTTCGCCGTTCGATCGCTCCTCGAAATCGTGGTTCGTGACGTCGATCTCACTTGAGCCGCCCAACAACGCGGCGTAGACGCCGTATTCCCGCCAGAGCGTCTGTTCGGCCTGTTCCTCTGTCGACCACTGATCGGCCGACGTGGCGTCGACGGTCATCTCCTGTGCGACGTCAACCTCGTAGCCGTCGCTCGTCTCCTCCAGCGAGACGTCGAGATACTCGTCTGCCCCGTCGGCACCCGACGCTTCGGACGAGTCAACCGACACGCTCCCACTCGTCTCGAGTCGGTCTGCAGTTGCGGTGACGTGACCGTTCGTACTGACCGCTCCGGTCGTCGTTGCCTCGCTGTCGAACGTGCCGGACGCGGATCCCTCGAACTCGTTCGTCTCTTCGGAGACTTCGCCGGAGACGTCGAGTTCGAAGTTCTCGAGGTCCTCCGGTTGCTGCATGATCAACGAGCCACTCCCGGAGAGCCCCTGCTGATCGAGGATCGCCGAGACGTTCGCCGAGTCCAGCTCGTCGTCGGGGTTCTCGATATCGTCGACCACCAGCATGTGGACCAGTCCTTCGCTGACGTCCATGCCCATCTCGAGCGTGTCGACGTCCGCTTCATCGTCGTAGCGAAGGACGGCGCTGTCGTTCTCCCCGAGGTAGATCTCGTCGGCCGAACCGAGTTGCGATTCGGCTTGCGAGATCGAGTCGTATGATTCGAACTCGGGCTCCGGCTCGGTCGCTTCGACGGTCGTCGTCATTCCCCCGAAAACGATCGGCAACCCGATCGTCGCTACCCCAACGACTGCGACCAGAAACACGGCCAGAAACGCTCTGAACCCGTCCGTCGATCGCAGCTTTGTTTCCGATGACATATAGGTAGACCTCCAACTGGAAGTGCTTAAAGATTAATTTTCCAAACCATCTATCGATGGATTCAGCTCTCACTATCAGTAATCCACACCAAAATTCTCACGATAAACGACGGGTATGTGGCCCGTGAATCGCTCGGAGGAGTACCCAGATCCGTCGCCTCGAGGCGTTCGCCGGCATCTCGAGCGCGCTCGAAGTCCGACCGTGGGACCGCTCGCTATCGACAACCTCTTTCGCTCGCCGCGGTCATATCGAGTATGACCGATTATTTCGAAGTGCACGAGCGCGACGGGGCCGCGCGCGTGGGCGAACTCCGCCTCTCTTCGCCGGTGACGACGCCCGCACTCGTCGACGACGTCCTCGAGGACGCGGGTTCGCTCTGGAGCGCCGACCGGGACCTTCCCGCGGGTGACGAGTCGCAACTCACCGTGCTCCCCCATCGGGCGTTCCCCGGCGGCACCGCCGAGGAAGTCCAGGAATCCTTCGCCGTCGACGCCCCCGACGTCGAGTATCCCAGCGTCGCTGTCGTCTCGAGCGAGAGCGTCGAATCCCAGGGAACGGACGCCTACGCCCTCTCGAACGTCCAGTCGGTGATGGGCCATGGTGCAGCGCTAGTCGAGGCCGTCGTGGCCGTCCGGGAGGCGATCCCCGCCGACACCGCCCTGCTGTTTTCCGGCGTCGCGACGCCGCGGAACGTCGCCCTGCTGGCCTACGCCGGCGTCGATCTCTTCGACGAGACCGCGGCCGTCGTGAAGGGCACCGAGGGCCGCTATCTGACGACCGACGAGGCGTACTTCATCGAGGACCTCGAGGAGCTCCCCTGCTCGTGTCCCGCCTGCCAACAGCCCCGCGAGGAGTTTACGCGCGAGGACTGTGCGGACCACAACGTCAACGCCCTCGAGGCAGAACTGGCGATCGTCCGCCGTCGGATCCGGGACGGCCGGCTTCGGGACTACATCGAGGGACAGGCCCGCCACGACCAGTGGCTCACCGCCGCGATGCGCGAACTCGATTCGCAGTGGGGGTATCTCGAGGAGCGCACGCCCATCCTCCGCGATGCCCAGATCGACGCCGCGTCCGCGGACACCCTTCGCCGGGTGGAGATCCAGCGCTTCGCCGACCGGGTGACGACGCGGTACCGGAACCGCTTCCAGAATCCGCTCGTGCTCGTTCCGTGTTCGGCCGCAAAGCCCTACAGCGAGTCCCAGAGCCACCGCCAGTTCCACGACGCGATTCAGTGGCGCGCCCACCTCGTCTCGATGACCAGCCCCATCGGCGTCGTCCCGCAGGAACTCGAGACGACCTACCCCGCCCAGCAGTACGACACTGTCGTGACCGGCCGCTGGTCCGAAGACGAAAAGCAGTTCGTCGCCGACGTCCTGCAGCGCTACCTCGAGCGCAACGAGTATCCGGAGATCATCGCCCACGTTCCCGACGAGGGCTACCGCGACATCGTCGAACGCGTCGAGGACCGACTCGAACTCGATATCACCTACACGGTCGCGGACCACCCGACCGACGACGAGTCGCTCGCGAACCTCTCGCAAGCGCTGTCGGGCGAACTGAAGTACCCCAAGCGCGAGCGCGAGCACAACACCGTCCGCGCCCTCGCGGACTACCTGTTGGGCGACGGTGCCGGCGACGACCTCTTCGAGGACATCCAGACGACCGGTCGCTACCCCAAGATCCAGGTTCGCGATCGCGAGGAGACCCAGCTCGCGACGATGGTTCCCCAGTATGGCACCCTGTCCTTTACGCTCGCGGGGGCGAAACAGTGGCTCGAGAGCGACGCGCCGACGAAGCGCGTCGAGATCGACGGCTTCGTCCCGCACGGCAGCGTGCTCGCGCCGGGCGTCGTCGACGCCGACGAGGACATCCGCGTCGGCGACGAGGTGGTCGTCGAGGGACCGAAGGCGTTCGCCGTCGGCCGCGCCGAAATGTTCGGCCGCGAGATGGCCGAGAGCACGCGCGGTATCGCCTGCGAAATCCGCCACGTCGAGGAGAAGTGAGAGGGAGCAGTATCCCCACCCGAGCAGTTCGTGATTCTCGACTCGGTCGTGTCTCTCGGCCCCCTATTCCGAATCCCTGACCGTCTCCGAGACTCCCCGCTGAGTCGGCGGCCGGGTTACCGGTTCGTCGCGTCGGTCCCGCAGTCACGGCGCTCGGAGACGGTCTCTCGACAGGACGGACACCGATAGCCGTTCACGAATCGGTTGACGGACCGACCACACTCCGGACACTCCCAGATGCTCGAGTTCGACGTTCCCGTCACTGTCAGGCCCTGATTCCGACGAGACGGAAAGGTGTTTCCCACCGTCTCAGCTCGAGAGAACCGACCCGACGCCGGAGTCGCCGGTCGCGACGGACGGCCCCGCCGGCCCCGTTCCGTCGCTCGGCCCCGTTCATTGATACGTTGGGGCGTCGTAGTACCCGATATGAAGACGACGCACCGACTGACGCTTGCGGGCGCGTTCGTCGTCCTTTCCGGCGTCGCCAGTCTTCTCGCGGCACCGGAGCTGTCCGACCCGCTCGTGACCCACTGGAACGCCGCCGGTGAGCCGGACGGGACGATGTCGAAGACGCTCGGTCTCGCGTTCGTTCCCGTCCTCTCGGCGGCGCTGGTTGCGCTCCTCGCAGTGGTCCCTCGCATCGACCCGCTCGGTGAGAACGTCGACGCGTTCCGAGCCGCGTACGACTGGTTCATCGTCGCCTTCGCGGGGTTCATGTTCGTCCTCCACGCCGGTATCCTCGCGTTCAACCTCGGCTACGAGTTCGATTTCACGCTTCTCATCCTCGGTTCAGTCGCCGTCCTCTTCTACGGCGTCGGCGCGTTGCTCACCCGCGCGGAGCCCAACTGGTTCGTCGGCATCCGCACGCCGTGGACGCTCAGTAGCGAGGCAGTCTGGGAGCGCACGCACGAACTCGGCGGCCGGCTGTTCAAGCTCACCGCGGTCATTTCGCTGATCGGCCTCTTCTTCGGGGAGTACGCCGTCTACTTCCTCGTCGTCCCCGCGCTCCTGACGGCCGCGATCACTACCGCGTACTCGTACTATCTCTACGAACGTCTCGAGCGCGACACGGAGTCGTCCTCGAACGCCGGCGTCTGAGATCGCGCTCGGAAACGCCGCCACCGTGCGCCTTCGACCCGGAACCGTGCCGGAAAGCCGAGTCGCTCGAGACGGGTCACTCCCCGGAACGGCCGGGACACGACTTGAGCAGGTGCTCGTGATAGACGGCCGCCGGGACCCGTTCCCCGCAGAGGTCACACTCGCGGACGTCGCCGTCGCGTTCGTCGGTCACAATCAGTAGTGTCGCCCCTATCGAGATAATTGCCGTGCTTCGTCTGCATTTCGCCGTCTGAGTGTCGTTCGATACGGCCCCGAGAGGGGCCGAAACGCCGTTCGTCCCGGTTTCGAACCGGTCAGTTCCCGCGACCGACTGTCAAATCGTATATTTGTGTTATATGCCTACACGACGTACGTAGTACTGGTGACGCAGATGAACAGTATCACAGCACCCACCGGAGACGACGAGGGCTACGCCCTCGAGAACGACTGGCGCCCCCTCGCGATCGCGGGCGGGATCGTCGGGTTAATCGGGATCCTCGCGATGGCCGCCCCGGCCGTCACCGGGCTCTCGGTATCGATCGCGCTCGGAGTACTCCTCGTCGTCGGCGGAATCGTCCACGGCGTCCACGCGTTTACGGCGCGGGGCTGGCGCGGATCGATCTGGCAGACGACGCTCGCGGCCGTCTCGGTGCTCGCCGGACTGGCCGTCCTCGCGGCCCCCGCGATCGCGCTCGTCACGCTGACGCTCGCGCTCGTGGCGTACCTGGCGATCGACGGGATCGCGGAACTCGCGACGGCCGCGCGAATGTCCGGGTCCCGCGGTCGAACGTCGGTCGCCGTCAGCGGCGTCATCGCGCTCGTCCTGGCCGGATTCCTCTGGATCGGCTTCCCGGCCACCGCGGCGTGGGCCGTCGGCCTGCTCGTGGGCGCGAACCTCCTCGTGACCGGGCTCTCGATGGTGGCCGTCGCGATGGCCGCTCGGCGTCCAATGGACGACGTGACCCCGCCCGCGACCGAGCCTCGCGGCGCGTAATTCGTTTTGCCCGTTCGAACGGGCTGATGCGAGTCACACTCGGACGGTAGTGTCACTCGAGTTTCGGCGGATCGCCCCGAAGTGTCCGTGCGCGAAGTGAACGGTGGGAAGAACCGACATTCAACGGGGTGAAATAGATTACAATTCGGGAACTGTGTGTATGGACTGATACATTCTATTTATTACTCCACGGGGGTATTCATCGGTAATGGATTTGCAGGAGGAAGCACTTATTCGGCTGCTTACAGACACCGCTAATCGAGCGATTTTGACCGTTCTCGCTAACGCTTCTCACGGGCTCTCTGTGACCGAACTTTCCGAACGACTCGTTTCGGAGGACGAGGGTGAATTCGACCAGACGGTCATCTCGCTCCATCACAACTATCTCCCCCGCCTCGACGAAGCGGGATTAATCGAGTACGATCGCGACGAAAACGTCGTCACCGAGGGGAGCTACTCGGCGGCCGATGCCGAATGGATGAACGTCGACGTGCTCGACGAACTGCTCTCACAGTGTGGAACGGGACGCGGAGCAGACGAGCGGACTGTTGGACGACTTGAGGGTCGCGAATCCGTGTACGAGTATTGTCGGGAATTAGCCGATAGAGCGACTGACGAACTGTTTCTTATCTATACCTCTGACGAGTTACTCGACGAGGAGTGTCTCCCGCACGCAGAGAATGCCATCGATCGAGGAGTCGCGTTGCACGCCGGAACGAAAAGCCGAGAGGCCCGAGAGTTCTTTCGAGATTGGCTTCCCGACGCGACGATATGGGAGCCACAGATGGACTGGATGTACGAACAGTCGAGCTACCCCAGGGTGAGTCGACTGATCATCGCCGATCGAGAGACGGTCGTCGTCGGTCTCTGGGACGAAGACGCGGACGGGACGAAAACGGAGATCGCGATGACCGGTGACGGAACGACCAATCCCCTAGTGGTCCTCGTTCGTGAACTGCTCGGCCCTCGACTGGACCACCTCGATTACCAGAGTGACGATTTCTTGGGAGCCCTTCCGTTTGAAACGTGACCGGGAGTATCCGGAGCAACTGACCGGGTCGATATCGACGACGTGGCCGGAGTATCATCGCCGATCACGACGACGTGCTGTACTCTCGCGAACACCTCGTCGACGGGGTCGACCGCGAAGAGACCGGTTCGGCCCGCAGACGACACCTATTCGCCGAACATCGAGTTGAAGAACTTCCGTTCCGCCGTTCGAAGGTGCTGGTTGAAGGTGGCGGGCGCGATACCGAGGCGCTCGGCGATCTCCTCGCCGGTGCTGCCCCGCGGCCAGTCGAAGTAGCCCGCGAAGTAGGCCGTCTCGAGGGCGGCCCGCTGTTTCTCGGTCAGTTCGTCCTCGAGGACGGACGACGAGCCGCTGTCGCTGCGCTCGCTGCGTTCGGTGGTCCGCTGTGCGAGATAGGTGACGTCGTCGCGCTGGGTCCTGATGAGTTCGATCATCTGGCGGGTGTCCCGGCCACGCGGGAGTTCGACGACGAACCGGAACTCCCCGTCGGCGATCGTCGCCTCAGCGACGCGGCCGCCGTGGGTGGCGATCGTCTCGAACAGGCTGACGGCGGCGGGTGCGACGAGTTCGAACTCGAACTCGTCGCGTCGAGCCGTGAGCAACCGAACGTCAGTGATGCCGTCGGTTCGGTCGACGGCTTCGGTGAACGTCTCCTGCGAGACGCCGTGTGCCGAGCCGTAGGCCAGAAGCGTCTCGTCGCTGCCGACCAGTTGCTCGAACTCGATCGTACACGACTCGGTCGCGGAGAGCTCGACCAGTTCCTCGGCCATCGCCTCGACGCGGAACTCGAGTTCGATGACGGCGTCGCTGACGAGTGCGTCCCGGCGTTCGATCGCGGTGATCGCGTGGGCGATAACGTCGCCGATCCGGCCGAGAACGTCGGTTTCGGGCCCCTCGAACGATCGCGGTGACGACGAGTAAACGTTCAACACGCCGTAGACGAGATCCTCGTGGGTGATCGGAATCGCGACCGACGATCGGTAGTTGCGGGCACGTGCCGCCTCCCGCCACGGCCCGAACTCGGGAGCCGCGCCGGCGTCGTTCATCACCTGAACCTCCCCGGTTCGGATCGCCGTTCCCGCCGGCCCCCGTCCGCTCTCGTCGTCCTCGTCGACGGTGACGTCGATCTCCTCGAGGTATCCGTCCTCGACGCCGGCCGCCGCGTTCGGGACGACGCGGTCGCTGCCGGGGTTGACGCTGCCGATCCACGCGAATTGATAGGCGTCGGACTCGGCGAGTCGGTCACAGACCTCCTGTTCGAGTTCCGCGCGCGTCTCGGTCGTGATCACCGCGTGGGTGATGTCGTGGCCGATCCGGTTGAGCCGGTTGAGCGCTTCGAGTTGCTCGCGCTGCTGGCGGCGTTCGCGCTGCTGGCGGGCGCGCTCGATCGCGTGGTGGATCGTTCGCACCAGGAGTTCACTGGTCACCTCGTCTTTGACGAGGAAGTCCTGGGCACCGCGCTGGATCGCCTCCACGCCGACCTGCTGGTCCCGGACGCCGGTCAGGACGACGATCGGCGTCTCTCCCGCCTCCTCGTGGACCGTCTCGAGGGTGTCGAGCCCCTCGCTATCGGGGAGGTTCAGGTCGAGCAGGACGATATCGGTGGACGCCGATTCGATCGTCTCGAGGCCCTCCTCGAGGCGGGTTTTTCGGGTGATCTCGGGCGTCTGACTCGCCGTCTCGGTGGGGCTGATCCGCTGGGCGAGTTCCTCGGTTCCGCGGAGCATCTCCTGTATGAGACGGGCGTCACCGGGGTTGTCCTCGATCAGGAGGATGTGAAGCGCGTCCTCGGGGTCCGCGCTCTCCGCATCGGCGGTCCGGGTGTTCGTCTCGCTCATCAGTTGTCGACCTCCGGTGGGAGTCGGACGACCGAGAACCAGAACTTCTCGAAGGCGCGGACCGTCTGAATGAATTCGTCCGGATCGACCGGTTTCGTGAGGTAGGCGTTGGCGTGGAGTTCGTAGGACTTGACGACATCCTCCTCCGCGCGCGAACTCGTCAGCACGATCACCGGGATCGATCGCAGCACTGGATCCTCCTTGAGTTCCTCCAGAACCTCCTCACCGCCCTTGCCGGGCAGATTGAGATCCAGGAGGATGAGGTCCGGGCGCGGTGCGTCGGCGTACTCGCCCTCCTGGGAGAGAAACGCCAGCGCTTCGATGCCGTCGGAGACGACGTGGAGGTCGTTCTCGATCCGACCCTGTTTGAACGCCTCCTTGGTCAGCCGGACGTCGCCGGGATTGTCCTCGACCAACAGGATCTGTGCCGGCTCGGACCGGGATCGCTCTGGCTTACTCATCGGTCACTGGTTCCGTCGTCGAATCGGTCTCGGCGTCGGCCTCGCTGGCCGGCGCGCGTTCCACCGCGTCGTCCGCGTCGGGCACCGTCGGCAGCTCGATCATAAACGTCGATCCCTCGCCGCCGACAGACTCCCGTCGCTCGTCTGTCGAGCCCGGCCTCACGCTGTTCGGCCGGACGCCGTGGCGCTCGGCGATTCGCTGACAGAGCGCGAGTCCGATACCGGTGCCGTCGTACTCCTCGCGACTGTGGAGTCGATCGAACACCCGAAAGATGCGATCCGTGTCGCTCGAGTCGATCCCAATCCCCCGATCGTGAACTGAGCCCCTCCATATAGACCCAGTATTCTCGTCGAATACGGATATACGTGGGGCTCCATCGCCAGAATATGTAATCGCGTTATCGAGCAGGTTCTGGAACAGCTGGCGGAGCTGTCCAGGATCACCGTAGACCCGCAGCAGCGAGTCGACGCTGGTCTCGGCGTCGGTCTCGTCGATCCGCACCTCGAGGTTGTCGGCCAGCAGCCCGTCGAGATCGGTCGACTCGAGGGCCCGCTGACCGAGTTCCGCGAGGGGGGCCTGCCGGCGGACGCGGGAACGGAGAACATCTGCTGTAGAATCGGAAACAGTCATGTACGATCAACACACGGGCTGACGGTGTAAACCTAGCGCTGAAACTCATCTCGAGTCGTTTTTCTCACGTTTTAGTGAAAATCAGTATGGATGATTGGTAGCCGTCGGTCTCCGCAGTCGGCACTCGCCAGTTCCCGCGGTCAGTCGACGAACGTCGACAGCCGGACCGTCCGGCCGTCGCGCAACGACCGCCGGATCCGGGTGCGGTCCCAACCCAGCGGCGAGACGACGCTCTCGCAGGCCCGCACGAGCAGCGTCGCGTAGTAGTCGGCGTCGTATTCCGAGGGCTCCTCGAGTGCGAGTCGGACGCGCTCGGGGCCGCGCGAATCGTCGTCCGCGACGACGTACTCGACCGACTGGCCGGGGTGGCGATCGATTCCGCGGCGGTCGTACCGCTCGAGCGCGGCCACGGTGTGGGTCCGCCGGCCGTAGTCGGCGAGGGACTTCGAGACGCGGTTCGTGATCGCGAGCGCCGCCGGATCGACGCATCCCTCCCGAAGTTCGTTCAATCGTCGGCCGAGCACGTCACAGACCGCCTCGGGATCGCGCTCGCGGTCGAGCGCCTCGACGAACGCGCGCTGCCCGTCCGCGACGAACGCCGGCGTACTCCGCTGGCGCAGTTCGATCCCGCGGAACTTGTACTCGCCGCTCGTTCGCTTGCCGAAGTATTTCGTCAACGCGCCCGCGGACGCACCTCTCGCGCGTGTCCTCGTCCCCTCACCAGCACGCGTCGAATCGGGGCTGGACCCCTCGCCGGAGCCGACACCCCTGATCGAGTCGCGCAACGGCACGAAACACACCCACTCGTAACTGCCGTCGTGCTCGAGGGGGATCCCGGTCGTCTCGGAAACTGCGCCGATCACGGCCTCGAGCGGCTCCGGCTCGTCGACCCGCGGCGTCACCCAGAGGCTGTCGACGATGCCGTGGACGATCCGCCAGCCCGCGTCCTCGAGCCGGCGTTTGGCAGTCAGGGCGATCTCCCGAGCGTAGGCGTTGATCGCCTCGTGGCACTCGATCCGACCGAACTTGGCGTTTCGGTAGCCCTGATAGCCGAAACAGGAGACGAGGACCCACTTGATCGCGCCCGACTCGGCCCGGAGTCCCGCGGCCTCCTCCTCGGGGAGATCGGTCTCGAGTCGCCGCTTGATCTCGGCCCGTTCGGAAATCAGGGGCTCGAGGACGGCGGGGAGAAACCCGTCAGTCTCGCAGATCTCGTACTCGAGTTCGGGAACGCGATGCGTCCCGGCGGCGGACTCGTCGGTCGCAGCCGTCCCGTCGGCGGCGGACTCGTCGGTTGCAGCCGTCCCGTCGGCGGCGGACTCGTCGGTTGCAGCCGCCTCGTCGGCGGCCCCGCAGTCACAGCCGACCGTCTCCGGACTGACGTTGTGCTCGCAGATGATCCGCGGATACAGCGACGCGAAGTCGATCTCGTGGACGTTCTCGTGGAAGCCGACCTCGGGAGCGAACGTGAAGCCGCCGCGGTCGGCCGCGTGCAGCGTCTCGACGTCGGTGAAGCGCTCGGGTTCCCACTTGTTCCACGGCGCGAGCACGCCCCGTTTTTGCCGGGCCAGCCGAATCTGTCTCGAGGTCAATAACGTGCCGATGCTTCCCCACGCGGCTTCCTGTAGCGGGCGACCCGTCCGCTCGACCATGTAGCGGATCCCCGCCAGCCCCGACTGGTGCCAGAGGAAGCTGTTCGACGTATCGACGATCGCCCGCCCCGGAATCCGGTACCGCGCGGGCGAATGACCCACCTTCCCGTAGCTCGCGTACGTGTTCTCGCCCGCGAGCGCGGTCCACCCCGGCAGCCGTCCGAGGTGAAAGTCCGCGAGCCCCAGCGCCTCGGCATGGCGCTCGAGCAGCGGAATCAAATCGGCGTGGCTCACGACGAGGACGTCGGGATCTCGCTGCTCGAGGCGGCGCTGGCACGTCCGCAGCGCGCGCGTCGCATCGCCGTCGACGGACTCGCCCCCGACTTCCAGCGCCGACACGTCGTCGTCGGCCAGCGCGGCCTCGTCGAGGGCGAGTCGGAGCGTCCGCAAGTCGCGCGTCGGCGTCGGATCGAGCCCGCGGTCGAGACAGTACCGAAACCCCGGCGCGAGGTCCACGTCGAACAGCCGAACTGCTCCGGGGGCGTGGGCCTCGCGTGCGTGGACGCCCCGAATTTCGCGGGCCAGCGTCCGGACCTCGCCGACCCGCTCGAGGTCGGCTCGCAGGACTCGACTTCGCTCGCCCGCGTGGGCCTCGTGGAGGCTCGTCGGCCGCCGCTCGGAACGGGTCGCAACGACTTTGGGATCCGCCTCGAGGCGCTCTCGCAGGTCCGCGAGCGCGTCGTTCGGGCCGGAGACGAACACCGACGGAGTGTAGTCCTCGACGACCGCAGGCTCGGCACCCGACTCGGTCAGGGTCCACTCGCGGACGATGCCGTCCTCGAATTCGACGGTGTAGGGGCTCATTCGTCGGCTTCCCCGGTGGCGTCGCGCGCTCGCGACTCGCGAGGATCGCAATCCGTCTCGTCCTCGAGCGCCGCGAGCTCCTCGCGCAACCGACGCAGTTCGACCTCGTGGGCGAGCAACAGCGACAGGACGAACGCCCGCTCGGGCTCGGGCGGGTTGGCGTACCCCGCCGCGTCGGCGAACGCCCGGGCCCGGTCGAACAGCCGGTCGAAGTCCCCCTGGTGCTCCCGGCGCAGCGCGCGGCCCATCGGCTCCCACTCCGACTCGAGTCGACGGAGCGCATCGCGGTAGGTCGGGTTCGTTCGCCCCATCAAGGGCCCACCTCGAGCAGCCCTCTGTCGTGGGCGGCGACGACGGGATCGACCGCGTCCACGGCACCGCAGATCTCGACCCAGTAGGGGATCGTCGTCTGCCAAACATCACCGTGCCAGTAGCCCGCCGTTGCGCCCCCCGCGTTCGAGTCGTCGTCCGCGTCCTCGAGTCGGAGCCCTTCTCGCGTGCGCGTACACTCGATTTCCGTCTCAGCGTAGTCGGCGACCGTCTCCGAGGCAGCGGTAGCGTCGGGATCACTTCCGTCGCCGGCGCTCGTCAGGAGTACCGGGCAGTCGAGAACGGCCCCGAGTTCGGAGAGGATCTCGAGGGTCGCGGCCAGCAGGTCCTCGCGCTCCCACGCCGCGAGGTCGTCGTCTCGGTAGAGAGCGGCGACGTTCGGCGCGACGAGCAACTCGGTCGTCGGCTCCGCCCGCCGCGCGACGGTCCGTACCAGCGAGTGGTGCTGGTAGGCGGTAAACGCCCGCGCGACCCGCACCCCCTCGAGGACGCGCGGACTCGACGCGGCGTCGTACAGTGCGTGGGTCGAGGCCGCGTTTCGCGCGTCGATCCAGTAGGCCCGCCCGGGGCGGTCGCCGCCGGTCGCGCCGTCGGCCAGCCGATCGCAGACCAGTCGGTGAACGATCCCCGACCGCGGTGACGGAACCTGTAACAGCGTTACGCCGGGCTCGAGTTCGAGTCGGTGCATACGTGCAGCCTCGAGCGAGCGCCCCATAAGCGGCGGAACACCGTTTCCGATAGTTCCGATACTCCGTCGACTGCCCCAAACGGCGGCGTTCGGGCTGCTCGAGGGAAGGTTCAGTTTCCGTTACGGTTTCCGAAACCGCTCAGATACCTCGTCGGGAGCGATCCCCGTGAGTGGCGCTTTGGACTGCTGACACCGAATCGGCCGCCGTCGACCTGCGATCGGTCGTTCACCGCCGTCTATTCGTCGTCGTTCCTCCGTACCCGTCACTCGTCGTTCTCGTCGTCCCCGCTATCCTCATCGACGAGCCGATAGGTCCGGCCCCGGCGCTTGCCAACGGCCTCGACCAGATCGTAGTGGACCATCTTCGTCAGGTAGTTCCGCAGGGTGCGGTTCGTCTTCGGCTCGTCGACCCGACGCTCGTACTCCTCGTACAGGTCGCCGGGTTCGATCTCGCCCGCGTCAGCGATCACGTCGTAGAGCACCCGCTGATGTTCGATCAGCCCCTCGACGGTTTTCCGGCGGATCGCCGTCCGCGCATCCGGGATCGCCGCCTCGAGCGCGTCGTCGGTGATCGACGCCAGGCCCTGGCGCTCCGCGCGACGGGCGGCCGATCGCAACATCCCGATTCCGACGCGGGCGTCGCCCGAGGCGGCGTCGGCGACCGTCCGTAGCTGGGAGTCGGTTACCACGCCCGGCTCGAGGGCCTTCTCGGCTCGTTCGGCGAGGATCGCCGCGAGTTCGTCGGTACCGTACCGGTCGAAGCGGACCCGAGTACCGGCGTGAAACCGCGAGCGCACCCGATCGTCGAAGCTCGCGAACAGCTCTTCCTCGCGGTTGGCGATCAACACGGGCGAAACGTGGCCCAATCGGTGGAGGTCGTACAGCGCGGCCGTCTCCTCTAACTGGTCGACCTCGTCCAGAATAACGACGATCGGCTCGTCGTCGGTCCGAGAGAGCCGCTCGAACAGTTCGTCTTTCGGCGTCGAGCGGTGGACGTCGACGGCTCGGTCGACCCCCTCGAGGATCCGGTAGAGGACCCGAAACCGCGTATACTCCTGCCAGCAGTTGACGTAGGCGACCCGCACCGCCGGCTCCTGTTCGCGCAACTGGGCCAGCGTGTACCGGGCGATACAGGTCTTGCCGACGCCCGTCGGCCCGAAGAGGAAGGACGGATCCGGTCGGCCGTCGGACAGCAGCGGCTCGAGGGTCTCCGAGAGGAGGTTCACCTCGTCGTGGCGGTGGACCACCTCGCTCGGCACGAAATCCTCGCGCAGGACGCGGCCGTCGACGATCACGTCGAATCGGTTGGATCTCGAGGATATTAAACGACGCCGGGCCGGTTCCGAAACTTCCGAAACCGGCCTCGATTCGATATCGCAATATACCATTTATGGCCGAGAAATTCACGTAAACGGTAGCACACGTGGGGACAGACGGTACACCGCGTGTACAGGCCTGAATCAGCGGATTGTCGCCGCGTTGCTGTCCGTCCATTACGAACTCGGCGCCATCCGAACAGCGCTGGAAACCTCGGTGCATCACCCTGGTGGGACCGCAGTATCGGAAACGAAGGGGTTCGTTCATCGATCGACATCGGGGTTTGCGGCCTCCGGAATGCGGTTCCCAAAACGGCGGTCGTCGAAATCCCGTGCACCCTCGCCGACGAACGTAGCGGACCGGTCACCGATGAGACGGTGATCCGACGAGTGAGCGACGGCCTACTGGTCGAAACGGTATTCGATCACCCCCGTCCGAATGCTCGCGTTGCCAGATCGAGACGAGACGCGAGATCGGAACGAACTGCGAGCCCGACGAGTGAGCCACGCTATCGGTCGGTCGCGGGTAGCTGCCCGGAATAGAGCGGGATCATCGCTTGGAGCCGAAATCGAACCGGAACGAGCGAAACCGACTGCTCAGCCGATCGCGAACAGGTTGTTGATCGCATATACCCCCGGTTTGTGGCCGTGAAAGTGCCAGGTTCTCGGGCACGGACACGGGAGTCTCGACCGTGTGGGTGTCTCGCAGGGAGACGATGCTCGAGCCCACCTCCGGCCAGTCGCGACACCGTCTTCTGAAATCGACAGCCGCGTGAGGGGATGACTATCAGTCGACTGCGTCACTGCGATCCGTTCTCGAGGAATGAAAACGAGAACGAATGTTCACCCGCACGAGACGGGAACCGTTCCTCGTGTTGAGCCCGAGTACCACCCTCGAGAGGTGGGAGTCGGTGACGCCGGCTTAAGGCGAATACTCACTGGACCATCGGACGCGAACGATCGATATCGGGTTGGAGCAGTCTCGGTCGGACGGAACGCAGCATCCGTCTCGGAGACAGGCACTCGAGCGCTCAGTTCGGTACTCGGATGGACCGTTCCCGGAATCGACGAACCTGTTGCGGTCTCCTATCGGTCGTCCAGCGTGACTCGAGTCCAGTACTACCCGCTCGCTCACCATGGGTAAACTTTATACCGCTATACCAAATTACGCTGCTCGACCGTCACCCTCGGTCGAAGAGACCGGGACGGCTAACGTGAGATTGGCCCGACATGACCGGCGTGAGGAAGCGTCGAAACGACTCGAGCTGACGAGCAATGAGTCGCTTCGCAGCGGGGGCTCGCTGACAGCAATCGATACGGATCGCATACTAATGCCGTCAGTCGGCGGGGTCGTCCGTATGAGCATGTATCCGACAGACTCGTTCGAGAGCGATATCCAGCGGCGAGTGTACGAGTACGTCGAGCGGAACGGTGCCGTCACGCCGGCCGAGTTGGCCAGGTCGATCGAGATCGACGGCGGTCGAGCCCACTCGAAACCCGCCCGATCGGGTGCGTATACCGAAACGGTACCGCCCGCACCGGACGACCTCCGAGCGGCGCTCGAGGCGCTGCAAGCCGACGGCTACCTGACGGAAGACGATGGAAAGCTCCGGATCGCGCTCTCGGCCACGACCACGAGTCTCGAGTGCGAGGACGAAATCGTCGTGATCCGACCGGCGCGCGAGGAGGACCGGGCGGGCGTCGTCGAGACGATGCGGACGGTCGCCGACGACGGGACGTACGTCGTCGCCGAGAACGTTGCGACGGAACTCGAGCGCGAGCGGGCACTCGTCCGGGCCAACGAGGAACGATCACGGATCGTGTTCGTCGCGGTCCGCGGGCAGGAGTCGGACGGGGACGACGCCGAGACGGAAGGCACTGAATCGGACGCGGGTACCGAAGCGGACGGTTCCGAGGCAGCGGAAGGTGCCAAGCCGGACGAGTGCGCACCGATGGGAGACCGGGAGGTCGTCGGCTGGCTCCATCTCGACGCTCCCGAGCTCCAACCGCTCCGGCACACGGCCGAAGTGACCGTCGGAGTCGATCCCGGATTTCGGCGGCAGGGGATCGGCTCGTCGCTGCTCGAGTACGGCCTCGAGTGGGCGTCCGACGCTGGCTACCAGAAGCTCTACCAGAACCTGCCGGCGACGAACGAGGCCGCGATCGAGTTCCTCGAGGAGAACGGCTGGCAGCGCGAGGGCAAACACGAGGGGCAGTACTGTCTCGACGGGGAGTTCGTCGACGAGATCATGCTGGCGACGTGGCCCCAGTCGTGAGGTCCGGTTCGTGAAGGGTGAGACCAGTCGTAGCGACGAAAAGCGTTCTGCTGTTGCTGGCAACAGGGAATCGCCACGTCCTCCCCAGCCGATTGCTGCTCACGGGCGCTGCGGGACGGTTTCACCGTCCCGACAGTCGCGGCGCAACGCGCCGCGCACTGCCCGTTCGCATGGTTCGCGGAACCTCCGGTTCCGCGCTAACGCTCGGTCACTCCGCTCCCTCGCTCATCCACTGGAAGACGCGAGCGTCTTCCAAGCCGTCACTCACAAAGTTCGCGAAGACCTCGCACGGAGTCGTCGCTCGTCCTCGTTATCACTCGGACGATCAACGGCGCGCGCCACCGCATATCAGTTTATCAAATAGGGAGGGGAGACGGGTTTCCCGGTCTGTCGCTGTGCTGGTCGTCGGAAAACGGCACGCGACCGCGTGTCGTGACTCGGTTCGCGGTGGTCCGATTTCGACCGAATCGGGGACCACGTTCTTGCCAGTCGACTCCATATACCGTCGCATGGACGAAATTGCCCTCGGTGTGCCGGAACCGATCCTCGAGCGACTGCCGTCCGACGACGAGAGCGCGGCCGCGGACATGCAGAAGGCCGTTGCGGGCTGGGAAGAGCAACTCAATCGGGTCATCGCGGAGGCCGACGACGAACGCGAGGCCGCCGGGAACGTGCTCGAGGCGATCGACCGCTTCGAGGAGCGCTACGAGACCTACGACGCGTTCGTCCCTGAACTGCGGGCGTGGGGCCAGTCGCCGATCTACGCGATCGCGTGGCGGACGCTGTACGCCGACGTGATCGCCCAACTGCACGAGCACGACGAACTCGGTGAGCACCTCGATCGGGAGCGAAACGCTCGACTCGTCGAAGACGGGATCCGCCTGAAAGATCTGTAGCGATCGCCAGAACGCGGCTCGAGACGGACGGAGAGTGTCCAGCGGATGTCTCAGCCCAAGCGTTCAAATCTACAGACTGACTAGGGACGGTATGGAGTTCGCTATCTCCCGGTCGGGGACAACGCTCGTGACGCTACACGGCGGATCCGATACGACCGCCTGCGACGATGCGACGACCGAACTCGCGGACACCCTCGAGTCCCTCGCGGCCGCGGGGACGATCACCGACTGGGAAATCGACGCCGCTGACGTGTACGAACATCCGAACGCCCCGTTCGACCCGTACACGATCACCCTCGAGTTTTCGGTGACGGTTACCGTCGAGGCCGACGACGCCGACGCGGCGAGCGAGCGCGGCGCAAGCGTCATCGACAGCGCGCTCGCGAACGCCGACATCGAGTCGGTCACGTATACGTCGTCGCCGGCGGCCTCGACCGCCTGATCTGGCCCACCGCCCGCACTTATGGCGTCCGAACACGAGTATAGGGTATGGACATCGATCTCCGATTTTTCGCCACCTTTCGGGAAGCCGTCGGCGCGAAAGAGCGAACGCGAACCGTCGACGACGACGCGACCGTCGGCGACGTGCTCACCGACCTCGAGACCGAGTACGACGGCCTCGAGGGGCAGTTACTCGAGGACGGAGCGATCCGGCCGCAGTTGAGCGTGCTGAAAAACGGCCGCAACGTGGTGCACATGTCTGGCGTCGAGACGGCACTGGAAGCGGGCGACGTGGTGTCGGTGTTTCCGCCGGTCGCCGGCGGGTAACAGCGTGGAGACCCTCACGGGAGGCTGAGAGCACCCCTACACTTTTTTATCAGTGTAGTAAGAGTATCGCGTATGCTCGATGTCGTCGCCGAACTGCTACTCGAGTTAGGGTTCGACCGATTCGTCGGCAGCGGCGACAACCGGACGACGGCCCAGCAGTGCTGTCTCTTCGTCGGCGTCGTGGTCGTCCTGCTCGCGGTCGCTCTCGCGGTCACCGGCGGCCCGTGGTACGGACTCGCCGCGGCTCTCGTCGGCGTCGCACTGATCGTCTACGGACGGTGAGCCGCCGGTCATTCGTGCGAAGCGCTGGCGAGAATCACGGCGTCTGCGGGCGATTTCGAGAACGCTTTACGCCTCGTTCGCCTCGAGACGACCGTGACGGAAATCGACGGTAGCGCCCCGGACTCGAGTCCCGTCCCCGGCCCCGGCGAGTCCGCCGGCCGGCCGTCTGACGAGCAAACCGAGGAGACGCGGATCACCGCAGACGACGAGAGCGAGGCCGTGACGTTCGATCGGGAGGGGATCCGCGCCGGCTTTCTCACCTGTCTCCCGGTCGCGATCGGCGTCGGCGGCTACGGGATCGCGTTCGGGATGCTCGCCCGCCGGGCCGGGCTGAGCGTCGCGGAGGCGACGCTGATGAGCGCGACCGTGCTCGCCGGTGCCGCCCAGATCGTCGCCGTCGAACTCTGGGCGGAGCCGATCCCGGTCGCGACGATCGTCCTCGCGACGCTCGCAGTCAACCTGCGCTACTCGCTGATGGGCGCGGCGCTGGGACCGTGGCTCGAGCGACTCTCGGCGCTCCGGGGCTACGGGAGCCTCCTGCTCATGGCCGACGAGAACTGGGCGCTGACGATGCGCGAACTCAAATCCGGCAGCGGTCGCGGCGCGTTCCTGCTGGGGACCGGCATCGCGATGTGGGTCTTCTGGGTCGGGGCGACGATCGTCGGCGCGGCCGCCGGCGGCGCGATCGGCGATCCGACGCGGTACGGCATCGACTTCGTCCTCGCGGCGGTCTTCGTCGCACTCGCGGCCGAACTCTGGGAGGGGCGCTCGACGCTCGTGCCGTGGCTCGTCGCGCTCGCGACCGCTGTCCTCGCCGCGGAGTTCGTTCCGGGGCAATGGTACATCCTGCTCGGCGGCTTCGCGGCCGCCGCGGTGGAGGTGGTCCGCTATGATCGGTGAGGGAGCGTTCGCGCTCGACCCCCTCATCGTCGGGACCATCCTCGCGATGGCACTCGTGACCGCCGTTACGAAAGTCGGTGGCTTCTGGCTCCTGCGGCGGATCGACGTGAGCGAGCGACTCGAGGCCGGGCTCTCGGTCCTGCCGGGGGCGATCGTGATCGCGATCCTCGGGCCGGAACTGGCGGCCGGCGGGCCGGCGGAGTGGGGCGCGGCCGGCGTCGTCTTGCTGGTTATGTGGCGAACGGAGAGCATCCTGCTATCGCTGTGTGGCGGTGTCGGAGCCGTCGTGTTGTTTCGCGCACTCATCTGACGGGTCCGCTCTCCCGGTACCGCCGAACGCGATTTTATCCGTTCGGCGGTCGAATCACAGGTATGGTAACGCATATCGAGCGCTCCTTTCGCGGCATCTCCGAACGGCTCGTGATCCGGTATCTGACGAATCTCGGCGGCGAGCAGGTCGCCGAGGACACCGTCGCGGGCGACGACTGGACGGCGACGTTCTCGTCGGAGACAGTCGGAATCGGCCCCTCGTTACAACTGACCGAGGTGACGATCGTCTTCGAGGGCGATGACGACACCCTCGAGCCGCTCGTCGAGCGGTTCGCACAGAAGGCGATGCGCGCGGGTGGGTGAATGGCGGGCGAACCGATCGAGGGACAGGTACTCCTCCTCACCGCCGCCAAGGCGAGCGTTCCGGGGACCCGACTGCCCGACCTGATCGAACGCGCGCAGGTCGCGTTGGGACCGAGGCTCGAGCGCTACCGCCGGGAGTACGAACGGCTGTACGCGGGCGACGGCCTCGAGATTTTTCTCGTCGACTGGGGCCACTGGGAGGAGATCGGCGACGAGATCGACGCGACCGATCGCGAACTGTCCGCCATCCGCCGGGCACACGAGGAGCAGTTGCTGCGGATCGGCCGACGAACGGACCGTGAGGATGAGTTCGAGACGGCCCTCGAGATTCGGGAACCGGTCGTCATCGGGACGAACGAGAACGGAACCGGTGGCGACACCGGCGGTGAACGCGGCTCACCGAGTCGATAACCCCGGACCGGACAGGTATCGCCACCGGCAGTGCGCCGTCGATGCCCCTCGAAGTCGATGGCAACTATAAAGATCACGTTGTACCTTTAGCAACCCACCCAGACGATGGCTATCGACCAGGAGACCGAGATGACGGACGTGCAGATCGACGACTTCCTCCGTCGCCGCGAGACCGGGGTGTTGTCGCTCGCACGGACGGACGAACCCTATGCGATCCCTATCTCGTATGGCTACGACGACGGCGAGCGGGAATTTTACATGCGAATGGTGTCGACGCCCGACAGCGAGAAGCGTCAGTTCCTCGAGTCCGCGCCGGAAGCGCGACTCGTCGTCTACGACGAAGCGGATTCGACCTACCGGAGCGTCATCGCCACGGGGTGCCTCGAGAGCATCGAACCGTCGGAGCTGACGCCGGACGAAATCGCCCAGTACGGGAACGCGAAGCGGCCGCTGTTCGAAATCTGGGCGGAAGGGAAAGACGCACTAAATATCGAACTCTACCGGCTCACGCCGACCTCGCTCGACGGGCGACGGACGGAAGTCGATCGCGAGAAGTGAGAACGGAGTCGAGTCAACGCCATCGATAGCGCAGGGTGTGCGTTCAGTTCGTCTGCTGTTCTGGGACGAAATCCGCGGCCGTGACCGCCGCCGCACAGACCGGACAGCCGTGTGTGAGCGTGGCCTCGCGCATCGATTCGTTGACTTCGATCTCCTGCCCGCACTCCGGGCACGTGAACTCGTATCTACTCATATCGGGGTGTAAGTCGGTGAAACGTCGATTGTCTACCGTCTAGCAGTGGATCCAGTATATATAGGGTTGCGGTTCGATGCCATTGACCCGTAGGACCCGATACGTTCATAGGCCTCGAGTCGGCGGTGGCCGCCACAGTCCACTCATCCTCGATCGTCGACTCCCCGGATCGCGGTCGGTCACTCATGATCCAAAATTGCGTCCAGGAGTTTCGTCTGGGCTGCCGCGAGGTGTTCGGTGAACGTCGTCCCGGTAATCTCGAGTTCCGCGGCGACCTCGCCGGCGTTGGCCCGTTTGGGGTGTTCGAAGTAGCCCATCCGGTGGGCCGTCTCCAGCACCTCGGTCTGGCGGTCGGTCAGCATGCTCCGGTCGACGAAGACGAGGTTTCGTTCGTCGTGGTCTTGCTGGGACTGCAGCAGCCGCTGGACGTCAAGAGTCGCGTAGCGCTCGCGTAACTCGCCGATGACGGCCTGCAGTCCGTGCATATCCGGCGCGTGAAAGGTCAGATACAGCGACGCACCCTGCGTTCGGATGTCGATTACCGGACAGTCGTGTCGCTCGATACACTCGCGGGGGCAGCCACGGCCGAGTGCTCGTTCGAAGCGGTAGACCGTGCTCGAGCCGTACGAAAAGATCGGCGAGAGGTCCGCGTCGACATCGAACTCGTCGGGATAGGACTCCGCCTCGAGCATGAACTCCCCGATCACGCGCTCGGGCGCATCGGGGTTGGTGCTCCGCGAGACGGAGTGGACCCGACCGCCCGTCTCGGCGGAGGCCTGCGCGACGACGCAGTCGGGCGGGTCGTCGATCTTTACCTCTGCGCGTATCCCCGAAGCCATCAGTCACTGCTGGGGGTGCCGGCCTCCTAAACCCACCGCCCACGGCCTGCGAGGTACGCCAAAAATGGTGCTCACGGTGTGCAATATAGTAGCCACTGAACGTCACTGTACACCTGATCGCACGACGGCTGTGCGGTCAGTGTGTGAATCGTTTCAGTTGTTACTATAAGGGACGATTTCGGATGTGAGGTCGGCCTGTGTGCCATCCGAAAAGACGCTCGATAGCGGTTCGAACCGGTGGTTTTCGCCACTGCATATAAAGCACCCTGTATTTAGTGGGACTCATTTGGAGGGGACGGGGCCAGTACTATGGTGTATAACAGATGTCCACGACGAACTCCACTACCCGAAACCGAGGGGGGCAAAACGACGACGCCGTCGACCCGCAGACCGTCATTGCCGCGCTGGATGACGACGACTGTCGAGCTATCCTCGAGGCGACGGACGAGGACTCTCTCACGGCGACGGAACTCTCCGAACAGTGTGACATTCCGATGTCGACGACCTACCGCAAGGTCGAAATGCTGACCGAGGCCGATCTGGTCGACGAACGGGTCCGGATCAACACCTCCGGCAAGCACGCGACCGAGTACTGCAAGAGTTTCGACAACGTGCTCGTCTCCGTCGCCGGCGGGGGGTTCGAGATCGAAATGACGAAACCAGCGGCCGACGCCGAACCGGGGTCCGGCTACGCGTCGACGCCCGTGACTGCCGACGACTGAGCCGAGCGCGTTCGCCGGTGTGCTCTCGTTCGTGGCGAATTTATCTCGCGTCAGACTCGTTTTTTCGTCTCCGGCGTGTCAATCGGTGTATCTCGAACCGATCGTACGAACAGACCGATCGAAATGTATAACGACGAGAGCCGGCGCGACCGCGTCGAGACGCGGGTGCGGAGCGCGATCGATCGCCGACGATAACGGAGACGGCCGTGAAAAACGGGTCCGCGATCAGTCGTCGCTCGAGACCGCTGCACCGGTGTCGCCGCTGACGCCGGTGCCCGGCCCGAGATCGATCCCGAGTTCGTCGAGTTTCTCGTCGGGGACGACGCCGTCGACCCAGCCGCGGTAGTCGTAGTACTCTTCTTTCATCTCGTCGAGTTCGCAGTACTCGCCCTCGCTCGCGCCCTGTCCGCGGATGCCGTCCTCGAGGAAGCGCGCGGGCAGCGAGTCGTCCGCCGCGTCGAAGCCGTTGAGGTTGTTGTAGTATCGTTCGAGGGTGTAGACGCGTTCGCCGGCCTCGAGCAATTCGTCTTCGGTGACGTCGCGGCCGGTCATCCCGTTGTACTGCAGGACGTACTCCTCGATTCCCTCGGCGAAGGCGTTGAACTTGCAGATGTCGAAGGAGTCGCTGATGGCGTGGAGGTCCTGGAACTGCGCGGTGAGTTCGCCCTTGCCCTCGTACTCGTAGGGGTCGACCTTCTCTGGGACGCCCAGAATTTCGGCAGCGGGGGTGTACCCTCGCAGGTGGCAGGCCCCGCGGTTCGAGGTGGCGTAGCCGATGCCCATCCCCTTCAGACAGCGCGGGTCGTAGGCCGCGATGGTCTGACCCTTGACGGCGAGCGAGTTCTCCTCGGCGTCTTTTGCCTCTGCAACCCGGCGCGGCCCCTCGGCCAGCAGATCCGCGAGGTCGTCCTCGCGGTGGGCGATTCGCTCGATCATGTCGATCATCGTCTCGTAGTCGCCCCACTCGAGGTCGCCTTCCTCGAGTTTGCCCTCCTCGGACATCTCCATGGCCATCGCCATCATGTTGCCCGCGTCGATGGTGTCGACGCCCATGTCGTTACAGCGGTCGATCATGAGCGCGACGGCGTCGCGGTCGGTGTGTCCGGAGTTCGGCCCGAGCGCGTACGCCGATTCGTACTCGTAGGACTCGGTGCGGACGTTCATCTCCTCGCCCTTGTGCATCGTCGTCACCTCGACTTCCTTCTTGCAGGCGACCGGACAGGAGTGGCAGGTCGGCTCGTCGACGAGGATGTTCTCGCGGACGTTCTCGCCGGAGACGCGCTCGGCGTCGATGTCGACATCTTCCGCGTCGCGCATGGCTTTGGTCGAGGTGTAGCGCCCGTTTTTCGTCGGGAGGCCGTCCATCTCCTCACCGATGTTCATCAGGACGTTCGTCCCATACATCGAAAGTCCACCCTCGTTTGGTGCGGTGACTTCCGACTCCTGAATCGCCTGCATCGCCTGCTGGTGGCCCTCTTTGAAGGTCTCCGGATCGGCCGGCTTGGGCATCTTCGTCGTGGACTTGACGACGACGGCCTTGAGGTTCTTCGACCCCATCACGCAGCCCGTGCCGCCCCGACCCGAGGCCCGGTCGTCCTCGTTCATAATACAGGCGTACTTGACGCCGTTCTCGCCGCCGGGACCGATCCCCATGATGCTCAGGTTCTTGCCGTAGGAGCCCTCGACTTCCTCTTCGATGGCGTCTCGCGTCTCGTGGAAGCCGTTCCCCCAGAGGTGGGACGCGTCCCGCAGTTCGACCTCGCCGTCCTCGATGACGGCGTACACCGGCTCGTCGGCCTCGCCCTCGAACAGCAGGCCGTCGAAACCGGCCCACTTGAGCCGGGCACCCGACCAGCCGCCGTGGTGGCTGTCGGTGACGGTGCCGGTCAGCGGCGACTTCGTACAGACGGCGATCCGGCCGCTCATCGTGACCTGCGTGCCCGATAGCGGCCCGTTCATGAACGCGAGCAGGTTCTCGGGCTCCATCGGCTCGACGTCCGGCCCCTGGTCGAAGACGTACTTTACCCCGAGTCCCCGCGCACCGATATACTTCTCCGCGTCCTCGTCGTCGATCGACTCGTACGCGACGTCTCCGTCCGAGAGATCAATGCGGGCGACCCTGTCTTGAAATCCACCGAGTTCTGTCATGGTAAGTGCTCTCCCTTATCTACGGCGCCCAGAGTGTTAGTAATTCTCACCCGCACGTAACCGGTTTCGGTTTCTCCAGCGGAAGGAGGAAGGTCGAATAATCGCAGGAGGGGAGCGTGATTAATTCGATCATGTCACCCACGCAATCTGCCAAATATTGCGGACCTGTAACCGTCGACATTCACGTCTGGTGTCTCATAGCGGGCCGACCGAGTAGCGACTCACTGCGAGCGCGTGGCCGTCCAACCGCCGGTCGGCGTCGACGATTACAACAGGAGTGCGACCACCGCGAGAATGATGAAGATCAACACGAAGATCCGCGCAATCTCCATCGAGATCCCGGCGACGCCGCGGGCACCGACTGCGGCGGCGACGATCGCGAGGACGAAGAAGATGATCGCCCAGTACAGGAACCCACCACCGGTCTGAAGCGGCGTTGCGAGCGCGAGCATACCACCGACTCCCACGACCGACCATATAAGCGTCGGCGACCGTCCACAGTCGTTCTCGAGGCTAAGCCGGAACTACAGCTCTCGAAGTACGACTGTCACGGAATCGGTACTATGCATCGCCGAAGAACGCTCGGCAGAGTTTCGCCTCGGCCGTCCGCAGGTGCTCGTGGAAGGTCGGCCGCGAGACGCCCATCGTCTGGGCGAGTTCCTCGCCCGTCGTCGGCCGGGGCCACTCGAAGTAGCCGCCGAGGTAGGCCCGCTGTAACGCGCCGAACTGGCGATCGGTCAGCGCCGCCTCGAGTCCGGCGGCGAACTCCTCGCGGGTTTCACCGTCGCGGTCGCGCTGCTGGAACGAGACGACGTCGGTTCCCGCGTAGCGATCCTCGACGGCTTCGACGATCGACCGGACGTTCGCAGACCGGGGGATCTCGAGGGTGACGCGCGCTCGTCCGTCCTCGCTTACGATCGCTTGGGTTCGGGTACCGCGCTCGGAAAGCCAGCCGACGAGGTCGTCCGAACCGGTCAGTTCGATCAGACACTCCTCGTCTCGTTCGACGATGACTCGGCAATCGACATCCGGCAACTCAGCGCCGGCTGCGGTGAGTTCGTCCGCGCTCGCGCCGGTGACGGTAAACAGCGAGGCCGTCTCGTCGTCGGTCCGGTGGACCGACCGGCGGTACTCGAGCCGACAGTCAGCCTCGGCCGAGAGGGCGACGGGCGCGAGGGCTCGATCCGTCAGGTCGAGTTCGACGGCGACGACGGCGTCGGTCGCGAGCACGCGGCTGGTTTCGCGGGCGTTGACTCCGCTGGCGACCGCGCGGGCGAGCGCGGAGAGGATCACCGTTTCGCGGTCGTCGATGGCTCGATCCCGATTCGTTCGAATCGTCAGGACGCCGTACTCGATCCCGTTGTACGTCAGCGGGAACGCGGCGTGAGTCGCCCCCTCGATGGTGCCGACCGTCGGCTCACCCGTTGCGAGCGTTGCTGCGGCAGGATGGTCGTCCATCTCGATGGCGTCGCGATCGGGATCGGTCTCGGCGCTCGAGCGAACGTTGATCGCGCCGGTCGCGGGGTTGCGTTCGCCGATCCAGGCCCCCTCGTAGGCGTCTTCGGCCGCGATCCGGGCACAGACCTCGGACTCGAGCGTCGAGCGATCGGTCGACCCGGCGACGACGTCGGTGACGTCCTGAATCAGTCCCTCGACGCGATCGAGGATGTACTCGAGTTCCGCAGTCCGCTCCTCGAGCGCGAGTTCCGCTTCCTTGCGTGCAGTGACGTCGTTCTGGAAGCCGACGTAGTTGGTCACGCGGCCGCTCTCGTCTCGGACGGGGGCGATCGTCACCTCGTTCCAGAACTCGGTGCCATCCTTGCGGTAGTTCTTCAGTTCGACGGTGACCGGCCGCTTCTCGTCGATCGCGGCCGCCATCTCGGCGATTGTGTCCTCGTCCGACTCCGGACCCTGCAGGAATCGACAGTTCCGACCAACGACCTCGTCGAACTCGTAGCCGGTAATCTCTTGGTAGGCCTCGTTGACATAGACCAGCGGATTGTCCTCGCGGTCGGGATCGGAGATGGTGACGCCGACCGGCGCCGCCGCGAGCGCGCGGTCTTTCACCAGCCGATCGCTCGCGTCCGCCAGCGAACCCTCCGCCAGCGAGCCGTCCGTCTCGTCGGCATCCGTCTGGGAGCCGACCACACTGCGATCGAACGTGATCGTCGCGCCGTCGGCACCCCGGTGGATTCGCACACCGCCAGCGTCGCCCTCGAGATCGATCCGTCTGGCGGTACCGACCGTCGTCTCGTCGATCGCCGCCGCGAGCCGATCCCAGCGGGTGCCGAGTGCGGTCGCCGCGTCCCGGTCGGCGTCGCCGATCCCGAAGGCGTCGCGGGCGGCGGCGTTCGCGTACGTCACCGTGCCGTCGTCGACCGCCACGACCGGATCGACCACGCGCTCGAGTGCACGTGCCGCTCCGGGGGTATCGTCGACGGTTCGACCGTGCTCCGCGTCGACATCATCCATAGTTACCTCTACGTGGTGACGACTAAGAATCGTTGTGATCGAACGAGAGGACAGCGGGCTATCGGGCCGGTCTGTTGAACTTCAGCTTTCGAACGAGGTACCGATGGCCGTCTCGATCGTACGCTGCAGTGACTACAGGTCGGGGAACTCCCGCTGATAGCGGGGTAACTTTCTGGTTCGATCTGTCATCACTCGACCGCCCCAGCAGTTGTCACAACTGGATCCGCTCGCGTTTCATGGAGTGAGAGCGGACACCGCGTCGGCTGCTGGCGTTCGGTATCGGCTTCCTCTCGCTGCATCACCGCGTTCGGATACCGTTCGAGAACTCGAACCGTTCGGTGTCGATTGCAGTCGAAAAACGGTCCACGAGTGGGTCTCGAGTATGATCTACAGCCGGCAGTTGACGCGGTTCCGAATCACGTCGTGCTCGACGAACCGGTGATTCGAATCGATAAACGCTGCTCTCGGCCGTCCGTCTCTGAACGCGATTCGCCGAGGGGCTAGAATGTTATATTCTACCACGGTGTAGGATAACACATGTCAGTATACCGTTCGCCGTTCGAGCAACTCCGGGAGAAGTTCGACGAAGCAGAGCTCCGCTGTCCGGCGTGTGGCTACGTCGATACCGACGGTGGCTGGCGCGTGACCACTTCGGGCGGACGGGTCCGCTATCAGTTCGTCTGTCCGACTTGCGACGCAGTCGAGACGCGGGAACTACGACTTGAGCAGTGACGTGCCGCGATCGCGCGACGACCCGCACGCGCGTGGCAGCGCGAGCGGCGTCGACGACTCGAGAGCGCGGTAATATTTCGGGCCACCAATCGACGGTTTCGACGCAAAATGGAAGGTAATCAACTGCTAGAAAGCCGGCAGAGTACCGGAATCGCAGGGGACCCGGACAGAAAGTCGGGACGGGACGTGCAGCCGGTCACAACGGCCGTTTTCTTCGATCTAATCTCGTAACAGTCTGCCAGTTTTAGCCCGGAAACCGTCGTCTCTCGGTTCGTATGGTTTCACGACCGCGAACGATCGGTGTCGCGTTCGTCGCGCTGTTGGTGATGCTCTCGGGGGGTCCCGCCCTCGTCGGCGCAACGACAACAGCCGCGACCGACGACGCCGAAGACATGAGCGAACCGAGCGCGACACTGCAGAACGTACAGGTCGGCACGCTGGAACTCGAGAACGTGACGGTCCAGAACGCGACAATCGAGGAACTGACCGTCCAGCAGCTAGACGTGCAGGGCGGCGAAGACGAACTCGAGCAACAACTGAACGAGACCGGCGAGAACCAGTCTACCGAAAATCAATCTGTGGGGAACCAGTCCGGCGAGGTGATACTCTCGGACGTTGCCTTCGAATCGCTGGCGCTCGAGAACGTTAGCCTCGACGAACTCGGCGGTGGGAACGAGAGCATGGCCGCCACCGAGACCGGAAACGAGTCCGCAACGGGCAACGAGACCGGAAACGAATCGTCGACGGGACTCCAGCAAGTGATCGACGAGGACGCCAGCACCGTGATGGTACAGAACATGACGATCGAGTCCATGAACGCCGACCAGCTGACGATCGATAACCTGACCGTCAGCGAAGGCGACGATGGCGGTGGAATCCTCTCCGGCATCTCCGACGCCATCGGGGACCTGTTCGGTGGTAGCGGTGACGGTGACGGCGAGAATCAGACCGCATCCGACGGGAACGAGAGCGTCCAGGAGATCGAGTCGCTGACCATCGAGCAGTTCGACGTCGGCGAGATCACGTTCGAATCCATGACCGTCGGCTCCCTCGAGAGTCAGCAGGCGGACAACGCGACGAGCGAAAACGCGACTGCGAACGAGACGACCGAAAACGAAACCGCGAACGAAACGGGTGACAATGTGACCGCGAACGAAACGGCGGCAGGTGAAACCGTCTCGTCGGTTTCCGCGGGAGCGATGACGGTCGAGAACAGCTCCGTCGATACTCTCACCCTCGGCGAAATACAGGGCCTCGAGGGAGCGCTCGGACAACCGGCCGATGGTGCGGCGAACGAAACGGCAACCGAAACGAACGCGACCGACAACGAGACGAACGCGACTACGAACGAGACCGACAACGAGACGAACGCAACGGGGTGACGATCGAGGCCGACGCACCGAACGAAACGCCGTGAGGAACCGAACGGCGTGACCGGGTCGAGCCGGTCGAGCGCCACGTTCCAACGCAATCCGTTATTGTTGGGTCGGGCCGCGATCCGGATCGATCAGTCGATAATACGAGACGGCGAGCACCGTCCGACCGTCGCGGATCTCGCCGGTGACCACGGCGTCGGTCAGTTCCTCGAGGGGGAGTTCCATCGGACGAATGCTCTCGTTGTGGTCGAGTCGCTGCTCGGCGGTCGGTCGGCAACCGTCGGCGACGAAGAAGTGCAACACGGAGTCCGCGATCCCGTTGGCCGGCTCGACGGTCACCAGCGCCTCGAGTTTCGTGGCCTCGTACCCGGTCTCCTCGGCGAGTTCTCTCCGGGCCGCGGCCTCGAGATCGTCGTCATCGGGCTCGACTCCGCCGACGGGAAGTCCGCGGCTGATTCGCGAGACGGCCTGTCGCCACTCCTCGATGCAGACGACGTCGCCGTCGGGCGTGAACGGCAGGACGCAGACGCTCGGGGCGTCCGAGAGGTAGTCGAACTCGGATTCCGTACCGTCGGGGAGTCGAACGGATTCGTTAACGATATCGAACCCCGGACAGGAGTAGGCTACTCGACGATCGCGAGTGTCCCAGGACAGTGGATCGGTTGGCATAGCGGCCGATACGGCGGTGAACGTCAAAAACGCGGCGTCACGGCTGCGGCGTCACGCGCGGTTGGCGGTGGACTATCGGCACCGAGCGTGCTCGGTCGATAGCGGTCCTACGGGTCGCATTCCGGCTCGAGCGACATCGTATCCGCTCTATAACAAAGCCACAGAGCGGTGAACGTCCTCACTCAGAGGGTGATCCATGGACCAGCTAACTGGCTTCCAGCGCGACCTGTTGTACGTGATCGCAGGGAAAGACCGGCCGTCCGGGCAGGAGATTCTCGACGACATCAATAACTACATCGACCAGCCCGTCACACACGGTCGACTGTATCCGAACCTCGACACGCTCGTCGAGAAGGAACTCGTCGAGAAGGGCGAACTCGACCGGCGGACGAACTACTACGCGCTGACGCCGAAAGGCCGACGCGCGCTCCAGCGTCGCCAGGAGTGGGTCGACCAGTACGTCGACGTGTAACTCTGGGCGGCCTCCTCTCGAGAGGGTTTCACCGGTAGCGCCTCGCTTCGCGGTGGGATCGGATTGCGTTGGGAGCCGGTTTGCGAACGCCCGCGACCGCCGTCACCGGGCGTCGTCGAGATCGACGACCGCCTCGAGATCCGCGGTCAGCCAGGCGTTCAGTTTCTCCGTCGTGGTGCCGTTGCATGGGACGAGCGTACAGCGATCGTCGTCGGATTCGTATCGGACGATGACGGCGTCGAACAGTACCGCATCGGCCTCGTCGGTGGGGGCAGCGTACTCGTGGGCAGTTCCGTCGTCGATCCCGTCGGCAGAGCCATCCATAGTAGTCCAGGCGAGCGTCGTCGCCACCGTCCCGTAGGCGCGACCGGTACAAAACGACTGCTAGGTGTCATATAGAGCGGTTGGGTCGACTGTGTACCGCTCCCGAACCGCTACGCGAGTCGGCTCGCGGTGGCAATCCACTGGCGGGTACGGCGACCGATGGTGGAGCCGTCGAACGAGGGGCGACTCGAGTCGTCGGGTACCCACAGATGAAACGAACCGTCCGGTCGACGAACGGCTAATCGTCACCGAAGCTGACCTGCGCGAGATCCGCCTTGAGGTCGGCGACGTGCTCGTTGAAGTCGGCGACGAACGCGGGAACGTCGCCGGCCAGTCGGCGGACTTCCGGTGCCGCCGGCGGGCCGTACTGCGAGAGGAGATAGACGCCGTCGGAGCCGCCGACCCGCAGATACGAGGCGAGGTCTTCTTCCCACTTCAGTTCCCATCGGGTACCCGAAATCGTCGTCGCGTAGGTACCGTACTCGCCGTCGTAGCGGTGGAGCTGACTCGCCATCGCGTTGCAGACGTCGCGGATGCGCTCGACGATTCGGTCCCGCTCGGCGACCAGTTCTGCCGTCGATTCAGCCTCCGGGAATTCGTCGGAGACATCCGCGAGAATCCCCTCGAACGAGCGGACGTACTCGTTGTAGGCCGCGACGAACGCCCCGTAGTCGGCCATCGCCGTCTCGAGGGCCTCGGGTTCGGGCGGCTGCTTGCTCGAGACGACGTAGATCTCCGACCCCGATTTCGGGTCGAATCTGAGGTACTGTACGTCGCCGGCCTCGTACTTGAGCGTCCAGCTCCCGCCGTCGGTGTTGAACGTCTCCTGCCCGTAGTCACCGCCCTGGAAGACGGCGAGTTCGCGCGCGATCTCGCCGGCGTGTGTGCGAACGCGAGCCGCGAGTTCGTCCCGTCGCTCGGCGATTTCGGCCATCCCCTCGACGTCCGCCTCGAGTCCGTCGGTCATCACTCGAGGAAGGGGGCGAGACCCGGTAACGGTTACGCCATCACGACAGGAACGCGCAGCCGTCGTCGGACGGTGACGAGAGGCGGGTCAGTCGAAAATGCTGCTGTTGTTCTCGCTATCGTTTTCGGTCTCGTTCGTCATATTTCCGGTCTCGTTGGTCTCGTTCGTCATGTTTCCGGTCTCATTGGTTTCGTTCTCGCCGGCCGGTTCGTCTTCGGTGTCCTGCCCGTTTCCGGTCTCCTCTTCGGTTTCGTCGTCTCCGTTACCCGTGTCGTTGTCGTCGCCACCGGGGCCGCCACAGCCAGCGACGAGCGCAGTCGACGCCGCGACACCCGTTAGTTGCAGTACTCGTCGGCGAGTCGATCGCTGCTGATCGGTCATACAGGTGAGGACACTGGCGATATGCATAAGCCGTCAGCCGTCAGTTGCGGGGGTATTGACATCCCCTAGTACGTGCCGATTGCCACCCGTCTGAGATTGATTCCGTCAGATACGGTGGTCGTCCGCTCGCAATCAATGTCGGCAACACATCCAAACCGAGGGCCGTTGAACGTCGCCCATGGCTCCGATACCCGAGGAGTTCCACGACCTGTTCGAGACGGAAACGTTCGCCCACGTCGCGACGCTGACCGACACGGGGCTCCCCCACGTCACACCGGTCTGGATCGACTACGACGCGGACGACAATCGGTTGCTGGTTAACACCGAACGCCACCGCCAGAAGGCGCGGAACGCGGAACGCAACTCCGCGGTCGGCGTCAGCATGACCGACCCCGACGACCCCTACCGGTTTCTCTCGGTGATCGGCGAGGTCGACGAGATTACGACCGAGGGCGCTCGAGAACACATCGACGAACTCGCGCGGCGGTACACGGACAACGACGAGTATCAGACGCCGATCGAATCAGAGCGTGTCATCCTGCGAATTCGGCCGGACCGCGTCCTCTAACGCAACCAGCGGGGATGCCGGCACGCGAGCGTGCCATCGATCCGACGAGCGCCGCGTGGTAGTCGATAGAACGTGACCGCCGTCCGAGGGAGTTTAACTTGCATCACAACTGGGGGTGAAACGACAGGTTGACGCATCGACTTCGTTCGATCGTGTCACACCCAGATGCGGTACCCGCGACGGACGAGCGCGACGAATCAAACACGACCGACTGGACCCGACGAGCCGCTCTGACGGCCCTCGGTGCACCCAGCAGGGGCGACCATTAATGCCAGCGGTGTAGAGGAGATATCCATGGCTACCACCGCGGATCTGCTGGTCGATTGTCTCGAGTCCGAGGGCGTCGAGCGCGTCTTCGGCGTCCCGGGCGAGGAAATCGAGGACCTGCTGTTCTCGCTTCGGGAGTCACCGATCCGGTTCGTTCCGACGCGCCACGAACAGGGCGCGGCGTTCATGGCCGACGTCCACGGCCGGCTGACCGGCGAAGCGGGCGTCTGCTGCTCGACGCTCGGCCCCGGCGCGACGAACCTCATGACGGGCGTCGCCGACGCCCAACTGGACAAGAGCCCGGTCGTCGCGATCACTGGCCAGGGCGGTCGCAAGCGACTCCACAAGGAGAGCCATCAGGCGCTGGACGTGGTCGACGTCTTCGAGCCGATCGTCGCGTGGAACACCCAGATCGCCGAGCCGGAGATCGCACCGGAGTCGGTGCGCAAGGCGTTCAAACTCGCCGAGTACGAGAAGCCGGGCGCGACCCACCTCGAGTTCCCCGAGGACGTCGCTGCGTCCGCGGTCGACAGCGAGCCGATCGAGACGCGCGATCCGGTTCGGCGACCGGACCCGGACGACGAGTCGGCCGCACGGGCGGCGCGGCTGATCACCGAGGCCGAACGACCGATCCTGCTGGCGGGCAACGGCGCGGTCCGAACGCGCGCGTCGGAGCACATCCGCGCCATCGTCGACCGAATCGGAATTCCGGTCGTCGAGACGTACATGGGGAAGGGAGCGATCTCGGACCGCGAGTCGGCCTCGCTGATGACGCTCGATTCGGGACCCGAGAGCGAGGCCGCGCGGGCGATCGAGCGCGCGGACTGCGTCGTCGCGGTCGGCTACGACATCGCCGAGCACGACCCCCAGGGCTGGAACCCGGACCTCGAGAAGACCATCGTCCACGTCGACTACGAGCCCGCGGAGGTCTACCGTCACTACAACCCGGACGTGGAGATCGTCGCCGACGTAGGCGCGGCGCTCGAGGCCATCGACGAGCAACTGTCGGACGGGGCCTGTTCGCTGTGGTGTGGCGATCTGCACGAGCGGCTGCTCGAGGCGGTGACGAAGCCGCCGGCCGAAGACGATCCGGTGACGGTGCGGAACGCCTTGCCCCTCCTGCGCGAAGCGATGGCCGACTCGGACGTGCTCGTCTCGGACGTGGGCAGTCACAAGATGGCGATCGCGCAGTCGTTCCCGACCTACGAGCCCAACACCTGCGTGATCTCGAACGGGCTGGCCAGCATGGGGATCGCCGTCCCGGGGGCGCTGGCGGCGGATCTGGCGGTCGAGGGGAACGTGGTCGCGGGCACGGGTGACGGCGGCTTCCTGATGAACGCGGCGGAACTCGAGACCGCGAGCAGACTCGACTGTAGTTTCACGACCGTCGTGTTCAACGACGACGATTACGGGCTGATCTCCGAAAAACAGGAGGATCATCGGGGCGAGCACACCGGCACCGAGCTGACCAACCCCGACCTGGTGACGTTCGCCGAGAGCTTCGGACTCGAGGCCTACCGGCCCGAGGGCTGGGACGAGATCGAGTCGGCGTTCGCGGAGGCCGTGCCGTCCGACGAGTTGTCGTTGATCGAGGTCCGACTCGAGTGATGGGGTTCGACGACCGAGACGGCCGGCAGCGGTCACCCGCGTTCCGTCTCCGTCACCAAGTGTGCGCTCTCGAGCGGTGAGCCCACATCGGCCAGTAGACGCTCTCGTCACACACTCCGGGCGAACCAGTGCAAGGGAAGCACAGGAACGTCATCGGTCGACTGTGAGACGCCACCTGTGGAAGATCCGGTACCGACGGACTGTGGAGAGCCGTCACCTGCGGATCGGACGGCACGGACAGAAGCTTCTTGACCGGATAGCCGCATCGGGGGGTATGACCAGCACGGAAGTGATCGTCCGCGTATTGGGACCGGAGTCTCCGATGGGCGGTGACGGATCGTGACCGGCGACGCCACGGACGGCATGAATCGGCGGACGGTACTCGGCGCGCTCGCCGGCGTCGGCGGGGCCGCCGTCGCCGGCTGTTCGGCATTCGAACGGGAGAGCGACGGTCAGACGAATCAGGTGGACGACGACAGGGCTCGAGCGTTAGCGACACGGTTCGCCCCGACGCTGTACTTCGACGCGCGCGAGCCATGGTTTCCGACGGATCCGCAGTCGTACACCAGCGAGCGCGACGGGGAGACCATCGTCACTGGCTTCGACGCGCTCGACGGCTACCACGAACGGTATCGCGAGGGGAGTCCACCGGAGCCGACGGTGTTCTATCGGGCCGTCGAGTACGAGGAATCGCCCCTCGCCGTGGTCCAGTTCTGGTTCTACTCGGTCTTCGATCAGTTCACGACCAACTTTCACTGGCACGACTGGGAAGTGATGCACGTCTTCGTCGATACGGAGACCGACGAGCCACAGCTGTACGTCGCCAGTTCCCACTCCCGGAACGTCCCCAATAACGAATTTCTGGATCCGGATTCCGAGACGGTTCCGCGTATTCTCTCCGAACTCGGCTCGCACTCGAGTACGCTCTCGGTCAACGACGTTCCCGACCGCTTCCAGCGGGTCGCCGTCGAGAACCTGCTCGCAGACATCACGAACACGGCTATCGAAGGAGTCGAGGACCTCGCCGACATCCCGTTGGCGTACGGATTGCCGCGAGACGAGGGGTCGACACTCCCCTATGTCGTTCCGGAGTACGAGGGCGAACCGCTCTACGACCACGAGCGGTTACCCTCCGTCAGCCGAGAGTCACTGATCCCCAACGAGCTAACTGTCCGGTCGTTCGACGCGTTGACAGCGCCGCCATCGGAACTCCCGACGCGGGAAACGGGGCTCGTCTTTCGGCACCGCGAGCGGGCAGCTGACGCCGACGTCGAGTACGATCTCGTTCCGAGCGGTGAACTCGAGCACATCACGGCGTTCACCGGGCCGCAGTTGAGCTTCGAGTTCAGCGTCCCCGACTTCCTCGAGGACGCCGTCGCCGGACACATCACGACGACCGGGACGCCGTGGGACCAGTCCCGCTACGAGAACCCGGCGGCGGATATCTCCGTTCCCAGCCATCGGACGACGCTCGCCGATCGCTACGACGCGATCGGCGATGCGGCACCGATCAACACCGTCATCAGCCGCGTCACGGAAGCGGTGACGGCCGACGACGCGCCGGACGACGAAGGGCTGACCACGATCGAGAGCGACCTCGAGTCGGTCGTCCTGCTAGAGAGCGATCCCGAGGCGGTCCCGACGTTCGGCGGCGTCGCCGTCGCGCAGGACGTTCCGGCCGGCGACCATCGACTGACAGTCAACAGCGCGGGGCGAGCGCCACACAGCGAGCGCGTCACCGTTTCGGATGACGGAGCCGCGACGGCGGCCGGCGTCGACGGCGAAATCCCGCTGGTCGCCCGCGACCGGGCGACGAAGCTGGAACTCGGCGACGAAACGGGAGCGACCGACCTCGCGTCGGTGGCCGTCGAGGACGACTTCGCCGGGCGGCTCTACGAGTCGGCGGTCGACGGGTCCGACGTCGTCTACGTGCACGGCGGCGGGGCCTACACGACCGAGGTTCGGGACGGCGACGACGCCGTCGGAGCCTATCGGGTCAACCCGGATCCCGCGGCCGAATCGCCGGTTCAAATCGAGCGGCCCGAGACCGGCAAGGCGTCGCTCGCGGAGTTCGTGGCGGCCGTCTCCGAGGAGACCAGGGCGGCGGTCGCGGCGGTCGGCGACAGTGAGACCGACGGCGACGGCGATGACGCGGAGAGCGGGTCGTCGAACGCCGTCACGGGACTCGAGCAGTCCCTCGCGGCCGTCGTCGAATCCGCGCGGCGAGCCGCCGAGCGGGCGCGCTCGAGTGAGCGCGGGAACGCCGATAAGCAACTGGAAGTGGCCCGCGAGCGCCTCGAGCGGGCGGAGAACCGACTCGCCGAGGCGGAGGGGGACGTTCCGGATTCGCTCTCGAAGGCGACGGGGAAGCGACTCGAGCAGGCCGATCGGCGCTCCGCGCAGGCGCGGGACGCCGAGAAGCTGTAACCGGCGTCTCGGACCGCTTGACGCCTCGTCTCGCCACGATTACTCGTCTCCGTTCTCCTCCCTTCGAGCGGTCGCCCCGTCCGCGCCGGTGGGGGCCGCGCCGATCCCGCAGCCGTCGGCGAAGCGTTCGGCGCGCTGGAGGAGGAGCGCGCGCCCGGCGTCCGTGAGTCGGTACGCGGTCGCCCCGTCGGATCGGTCGCGGTCCTCGAGGAGGCCGCGTCCGACGAGGCTCCGCAGGTTCGGCTCGAGTCTGGTGCGAGTGACGGTGGGATACGTGCACCCGAGCGTGCACATGATCCCCAGTTTATCGCACGGCCGGTCGTCGCGCTCGCGGCGGGCGACGGCCTCGAGACAGTCGCGCTGGAAGGCGGTGAGTTCGACCCAGGCGCGTCGGCCGTTCCGCGTGAGGTGACTCGGGAGCGATGCGTCTGCTCGAGCGGGGTTTTGAAGGTCCCGCGAATCATCGTCTGACATGGCTTTCTGGTCGAGTACGGAAGCCACGCGGGCCGGTGTTTCAGGCACCGGGTCCGCATTTCTCTCGTGGACCAACCGGGCAGCTTCGGATCTGTTTGGCCTCCGTTGGTTCAACCGAGGAGGGGGCAGCACTTAGAACTAGTGCATCATATACAGTACTGGAGAGAGGTAAACAGCGTGCAAATACCGCCGAACCGGGTGTTCTAACACGGTGTTTCGTGTGTTCATGGTCGAATGCGACGGCCACGGGTGGACTGGATGACGCGGGCTGACGATGCGATCCTCGAGTTTCTTCTCAACGAGGGAAATCACCCTCTGATCGCGAATCCGTCCACCGTGGAGGCCAACATCGATTACAAAATCTCGCACGTGAGACGGCGGCTTCGAGCGCTACAAGACGGCGGGCTTGTGGAATACTACGATGAGAGTCGTGGACTCTACCGGATTAGTGACCGAGGTCGCGCCTATCTCGAGGGGGAACTTGATGCTGAAGACCTAGAACGGAACGAGGAACACTGATCCCGAGTGACTTTCCGTTACTCCGCTGGCACGGTTGCGGAGATCACCGCAGGACCGAGCAGACGAAGATCTCGACCGGCGCTATATTCTAATCAATATCGTTGCCAATCTCGGATTTGTACGATCGTACACACGAGTTCGGGATCCTGGTTTTCTCGAGTCGCTAAACAGTTCATATCGTCCCGGAATCAGCGAGTTTGTTGCCTATTTAGGGAAAGATGCGGCGTCAAATGGCGGTCTAACTCGTAATCTGCACACGAGATGTGAAGCCTCGTGTGTATATTTGGCTCTGGTGAATCGTTGGACGGCGTCGGTTTCGACCGTCAGAACTAGGAGTATGAAGCGGGAAACCGCCGATGCTCTATGTCGAAGATCTCCCGCTTCACGAGCAACGTCGTTCAGTTAGCTAAAAATGTTGTTGGTGAGCGAGGCGAAGTCGCCGCCCCCGAAGGGGGTGGCGGCTTCGCCGAGTATGCGGTGGTGTCGCTGCACTGTCTGCGGATTTACCTGGAAAAATCCTACCGAGAAGCACTCGATTTGCTGAGCGAGATGCCACAAATACTCGGGGAGATCGGCCTTGAACCGACCGATCTCCCCGATCACTCGACGCTAGTCAAGTGGTTTGATAG
>Ga0208135_100076_pt1 | contig 95492 bp, 90 predicted proteins | sample AntDeeMetag02WF5_FD_184757 | JGI IMG/M metagenome (GOLD analysis project Ga0208135, IMG submission 184757) | Saline lake microbial communities from Deep Lake, Antarctica - Antarctic Deep Lake Metagenome 02WF5 (SPAdes) (version 2) | ecosystem: Environmental > Aquatic > Non-marine Saline and...
GCTCCCGAGCGAGGGACGAAACCCGTCCCACCGACCTCGGGAGAGAAGGTCCTGAAACCTGCTCGGTAACGGGCCGGGTTTCCTCGTGCGGGGGAAGCCTCGCCGTTTACGGCGAGGAGGATGTCACGACGAGTCGTCCGTCGACGGAACCGACGAGGTTCGGAACGCAACCGAACTCTCCGAAGACGGTACACGGGCACGACGTCTCGACGGGACTCGTCGAATGCACGACTTCGGTACACTCCCGTTCCGACGGACACGCACAATCGTCGGTCTGGAGGGTCGTATCGGTGTGACACTCGTCCCCGGCGAGTTGCTGTCTGACGTCGGTGATATGCCCGTCGAGAGCACCGAGGGGACAATCGTTCTCGGGACCTGGCTCGACCTCGAGCACGACGCACAGGTCCCGCCGCGACCTCGCTGGATTGGTTCCCTCGGTCATGATTCTAGAACGATTTACGGGGGGGACACTAATATCGCTGTGTTCGATTCCTTCGTTTTGAGAACGGCTTCATGAAAGACTCGATCGAGCGCCTCGGACTCGATCGCAAATCCGGATTAATAAGGTCGGACATGTGCGACACCATCGTCTTCCCCGCGCCTCGGTGAGACGGAGTATGACCGAAACAGTACTCGTGCCCGTGAAGAACTATCCGCCGTGGTCGCGGACGGTAGCGGACGTCGTCACCGACGTCGAGGACGATGGAACCGAGGCGGTCGTGTTGCACGTCTTCGACGAGTCCGAGGAGTCCTCGACGCGCGCGAACCTCGACGACCCCGGCGAGCTCTCCCTCGACGACCTCTCCGCTCGCAAGAACGGCGTCACCGCGGCGGTCGACGTGCTCACCGACGGTGGCATGGACGCGACGCCCGCGGGTGCTCGCGTCGACGATTCGGTGTCGCGCACCATCGTGGACGTGAGCGAGCAGTACGACGTCGACCGAGTGTACCTGTACGGTCGACGACGGAACCCCACTGGGAAGGCGGTCTTCGGAAGTGTCGTCCAGGAGGTCATCCTCGACGCGAGTGTCCCCGTGACGGTGGTCCCATCAGCGAGAGACACTTAAATGGTGGACTTGTACGCGCCAATGACTAATCGTTACATTCGAGACTGACAGAGTATGCCAGGAGATACCAGTAGACGTGACACGTTACGAACCCTCGGGGCCGTCGCCGGGACGGCCGGCCTCACGAACATCGCGGGCTGTAGCACCATCCTCGGCGGCGGCGACGCGGCCGAAGGCAGTCTCACGGTCTCCTCGAAGTCGTTCACAGAACAGAAGGTGCTCGGGTACCTCACCGTCGAAACGCTCCAGGAGAACACCGACGTCGAAGTCAACGACGAGGTCGGACTCGGCGGAAGCGTCACCAACTTCGAGGCGCTCAAGAGCGGCGAGAGCGACCTCTACTGGGAGTACACGGGAACTGCGTGGGCGACCCTCCCGCCGAAGCACGAGGAGGTCATCACCGACCCCGAGGATATCTACGACAAGACCAAGGCGGAGTTCGAGGACGAGTACGACATCACGTTCCTCGACCGCGCCCCCTTCAACAACACGTACGTCCTCCTCACGCGAACGGACTGGGCCGAAGAACAGGGCGTGTCGACGCTCTCCGAGTTCGCGTCCTACGTGAACGACGGGAACACGGACGGGACGATCGTGATGAACGCCGAGTTCCAGGAGCGCGACGACGGCTGGCCGGGCGTCACCGACCACTACGGGTTCACGGACGCCGCCACCGACCTGAACGTCAAGAACGTGAGTTCCTCGCTCACCTACAAGGTCGTCGGACAGGGGGACGCGATGCTCGGGAGCGGCTTCAACACGAACCCGAAGATCCCGAAGTTCGACCTCACGTCGCTCGAGGACGACGAGAACTTCTTCCCCGTCTACAACCCCGTGCCGATGGTCCGGCAGGAAGCGCTCGACGGCAACCAGGCCATCACCCAACCCCTGAACGCGCTCGCGGCGTCGCTCGACACGGACACCATCCGTTCGCTCAACCGGAAGGTCTCCATCGACGGCGAGGACGCCAGAACCGTCGCGGAGAACTACCTCTCGTCGGAAGGACTCGTCTGAACGAATGACTACACACGCTGTCGTACCGAGCGGCGTTTTGATACCCGTCGTCGTCGGGTTCCTCTTCGAGGTCGGCCAGTACTTCGTCCAGAACCAGGCGGAACTGGTGATGCATACCCGCGAGCACGCGATCATCGTGATTCGCGCACTCGTCATCGCCGTCCCACTGGGCGTGACCCTCGGCACTGTCATCACCTACGACGACCGCCTCGCGACGGTTGTGCTCTGGCTCGCGGGCATCATGATGACCATCCCCTCGGTCGCGCTGTTCGCCCTGCTGTTGCCGTCGCTCGGAACCGGGACGCCGCCGGTCGTGATGGCACTCATCCTCTACACGCAACTGCCCGTCATCCGGAACACGTACGTCGGCCTCACGGGCGTCGACGAAGCGGCGGTCGAGGCCGGTAGAGGCCTCGGGATGACGCGATTCCAGCGCCTCCGGCAGATACAGATCCCGAAAGCGCTCCCGGTCGTGATGTCCGGCGTCAGGAACGCCGTCGTCCTACTGGTCGGCATCGCGGCGATCGGCGAGATCGTCGGTGCCGGCGGCCTGGGCGTGCCGATCTTCGACGGCTACCGCGGGTCGAACTCCGTCGAGATCGTCGCGGCGACGGTGGCGCTCGCGACGCTCACGCTCCTCATCGACTACGCGTTCGGCGTCGTCGAACAGTTACTTCGCCTGCGCAACGGCGAGGACCTCCAACGGAGCCTGGGGACGCGCGCGGTCGGCGCGCTCGCCGCCGCCTTGCCGTCGCGAACGACCGACCACCCAGACCGAACGCCGAACACGAGGGCTCGTCAATGATCGAATTCGACAACGTCACCAAGCAATACGACGACGGAACGATAGCAATCGACGACCTCAGCTTCACGGTCGAGGAGGGCACGACCACCGTGCTCGTCGGCCCCTCGGGCTGTGGGAAGACGACCACGATGAAGCTCGTCAATCGCCTCATCGAACCCACGTCCGGGACGGTCTCCTACGACGGCACGGACATCCTCGACATGGACCGTATCGAACTCCGGCGAGAGATCGGGTACGTCATCCAGGAGATCGGGCTGTTCGACCACATGACCGTCGCGGAGAACGTCGCGACCGTCCCGAAGCTACGGGGCTGGGACGACGACCGCATCGCCGAGCGCGTCGACGAACTCCTCGCGCTCATGGATCTGCCACCGAGCGACTACGCTGACCAGCATCCGACCGAGCTCTCGGGCGGGCAACGGCAGCGCATCGGGGTTGCGCGCGCCCTCGCGGCCGACCCGGACGTGATGCTCATGGACGAACCGTTCGGCGCGCTCGACCCGATAACGCGAACCGAGCTCCAGGACGAGTTCCTCGAGATCCAGGACGAACTCGACGTCACCATCCTCTTCGTCACGCACAGCGTCGAGGAGGCACTCAAGATGGGCGACCGGATCGCGGTGTTCGACGTCGGCGAGATCGTCCAGTACGACACGCCAGAGGAGATCCTGGCGAACCCGAAGAACGACTTCGTCCGGAACTTCATCGGGCAGGACCGCGAACTGAAGAAGCTCCAGGTGACTGACGTCCGCGACGTGATGCGCGAGGCATCGGGTCGCGACCACGGCGACGCACCGGCCGTCGCACCCACCGATTCCGCGCAGGTCGCGCTCTCGCGCCTCCTGGAAACGAACGCGGACCGCGTCCCCGTCACCGAGGACGGACGCGTCGTCGGCGCCGTCCACGAGACCGACCTCAGGAAGTCCGACAACTCCCCGACGGAGGTCGACGCCGCATGACGGGCGTCCCACTCGGTGTCTTCGCCGAGATCCCCGTCGCCTGGGAGTACATCCTTAGCAACTCGTCGGAGTTCTTCCACCACCTGTGGACGCACGTGAAACTCGTCCTGGTGTCGGAACTGCTCGCGATCGTGGTCGCCGTCCCGCTCGGCATCGCCGCCACGCGCTTCCCACGCGCGAAATCCACGATCAAGGGCGCGGGGAACACCGCCCAGACGATTCCGACGCTCGCCATCATCTTCCTGATGCTCCCCATCACGGGTATCGGGTTCGTCACGGCCGTCGCCGGCCTGTTCGTGTACGCCATCCTCCCCATCCTCACGAACACCATCGCAGGTATCGAAGAGGTCGACGACGGCGTCGTCGAGGCCGCACGCGGGATGGGGATGACCGACTGGGACATCCTCAAACAGATCGAACTCCCCCTCGCCCTCCCCGTCATCTTCGCCGGCATCCGCACGAGTTCCGTCATCGGCGTCGGCACCGCCTACCTCGCGTTCTTCGTCGGCGGTGGTGGACTCGGCACCTGGGTGCTCCAGGGCATCAAGCTCTACCAGATGGAGATGGCGATCGCCGGCGCCGTCCCCGGCGCACTCCTCGCCATCACGCTCGACTCCGGGTTCGCCATGCTCGAACGACGCCTCGGTGGCGACGCAAGTCACTCAGACGACCTCTCGAACGCGAGTGCGTAATCGGAGGCCATTCAGGGACACGAGGACCGTCGAAGTCGAACGTCGCGATGGCCGAATGGAGCTTCTGAACGACCGGCCGCCCGACCGTCCTCGTCTGCTTGCACTTGAGGATGTTGGGACTGGTTTTCGTCGTAGACGAGCCGCGCGAACTCCTTGGGGTTCTCTTGGGCGGCGGTGGCGAACTCGTCTTCGGTCATCGCGTCGGGGTCGAGGGACGGCGACTGGGAGGTACTGGGGTCTTGGGAGGTGTCGCGAGTCCCAGCCTCCGTGCCGCCAGCGTCCCTGGTCTCGCTGTACTCGCCGAACGTCGTCTGTGTTGCCCCGACGTTATCAGGTTCGGGTGCGACGTTGTCGGCGAGAGCACTGGCCCCGGAGCTAGCCCCGCTCATCATGCCAGCCTGGGCGGCGACGTCCGGCTGCCCGCCCGCCCCAGCAGCGAGGGATGCTCTCCCACCGCCGGTTGCGCCACCGCCACCGCCGCCCTCCCCCGACCTTGCTCCCCAGAGTTGACGCGCCACCCTTGAGTTTCGATCCGGCGCTTTTGGCCGCGCTCGCTGCACCCGCTGCACCTCCGAGTCCCCCAGAGATCTGGCTGTAGATGGTCATCACGCCCAGTAGACACATCGCGCCCGCGGCGAACCCGGGTAAGGCGGCTTTGACGATCGGTGCGATACCGCCGCCGGTGGCGAACGACCCGTCCACCGCCACGCTCGAGTTCGCGATCGACCGCGCAACGAACTTGCTCCCCACCGCGAAGATTCCCGCCACCAAGATCCCGCCCGGAATGAGCATGCCCGTTGCTTCGAATAATTCCCCCGCGAATTGCTTGCCGTATTCGAGGGGGCCGGCGTCCGCCACCCAGAACACGATGAGTACTTGTGGAACTCACTCACGAAGAGGTCGGTGCGGAGTACGTCTCTGCGAACGTGTGGGGAGCGAAGCGAACGCAGTTCATCGCCGTCGATGACAACGGGGAGATGTTCCGGAAACGGCACTACGATGAGCGACTCGGATGGCACGAGTCGACAGTCAGTCGGCGAGCTGTTCGCGAGGATCTCATCACCCGACTCACTCGGTCGTCATCACTGACAACTGATCGCAGTCACGACACGCCGGTTGGCAATCCAGATACGTTCACCGTCAAACCGGCTCGAAAGCTCCAGATGCGCTAACCTGCGTGAGTTACCCAACAACTCCCTGAGTCCGAGCCTGTTGTTGGTCAATATCGTGCTCCATTCCAGGCCAACAGCTGGCACCCAGTACGCTACACAACTCGAGAAATTATTCCCCGAAGTAAGAACTATATCCTTTGCCCTGAAATCCCGAGTATGTCCGAGACAGATGCCGCCGATGGGCCACCCCCCTTCGAGGATGCGTTCGACAGCGACGACGTCGAACAACGGATCTACGGCACCATCCTGCAGACACGCGAGCCGACGACGGCGAGCGCGATCGCCGGCATCGCCGACTGTGACCCCAAGACCGCCCGGAAGTACCTTGGCTGGTTCGGCGATTTGGGGATCGTCACCCGGCACGATGGCCATCCAGCCACCTACGAACGGAACGACGCGTACTTCGAGTGGCGACGCATCAACCAGCTCGCCGCAGACCACACCCTCGAAGAACTACAGGCACGCGTCCGCGAGCTGATGACGCGAATCACGGACTACGAGGACGCGTACGATGCCGCGTCACCGGCCGCAGTCGACGCCGTCGCCGCCGCGGAGAGCAGCGACGAGCGGACCATCGACGACGTGTACAGCGACCTCGCCGACTGGGCGACCGCCCGCGAAGAGCGTGAGCGCTACGAACGCGCCCGCCAGCAACGCACGGGTGGCGAGCGCGAAGAGGCGTCCGGGTAGCCCGCTCGATGGTGCCACCGACAGGCGATGGCGGGAGCCCTGCCCCCATCGACCGCCCAATCCTCGGGTTCCTCCAGACGCGGCTCCAAGCGACGAGGCAGGTCTCCCGAGCGACCGTCACGGATACAAGTGACCCTCTGGAACTCCACGTCGTCTTTGCCCCGTCGTACTACCCGGTAGCCGTCGACGAGGCGCAGTTGACGGTCCGTTGGTACACGAACGACGACTTCAAACTCCACTATCGAGAGCAGCACGCGGACCACACCTGGGAGTGCCGGTGGGATCGGCACCCGAATCCGCACAATACACGAGACCACTTCCATCCCCCGCCCACCGCCCCGACGCCCGGCCATGACGCATCGTGGCCCGACGACCATCGTGACGTCGTTGCGCTCGTCCTCGACGAGATCGAAGACCGGATCACGGCCCTCTGGAGCGAGTAAGGGCCACGGTATCGCCGTAGAGTGTTCGTCCGCGCTGAAAGGCGTGCAGCGCGCGACACCGGGCGTGGCGTGACTCAACTATTCGATGTCGGACCGAACGGTTCGCGTATGACCGATGACTGCGACCTGGACAGGTACGAGCAGTCCATAGACGAGGATCGAGACCTCGTGACGAGCGAACCCGAGAGTCTGGCGCTCGACGTCGTTCCCGACGCGGCCAACGGCATGGTCACGTTCATCGCCGCCGACGCCGACGCGTACGACACGCGCACCACCTGGCTCACAACCGACGCGTCCAACCTCGTCGACGTCACCGAGATGCGATGAGCGTCAGGTGACACGAAGTAACCGAGGCGAAAACTGGTGCGGAACTGTGGACGGTCGCTCGAAATCCGCCCGATTCGCGTGAATTACTAGCGACCGCGCGGTGTCGGCGGAGAGCACAGAGGACACCGTCTCGGACTCGGTTTCGTCGAGGTCGACGACCTCCGGACCCGTGTCCTGCACGTCGGTCACTTGCTCGTCAGGCAGTAGTCTACTCATGTTCCAGACCAGTACTCCCAGGCCCTCAACGACTGTCACTACACCAGTGGTTACACCGTAGAGACGAGGCTAGATAGATAGCTCTCCGTCCGAGAACGCCCTCGAGGATAGCCACAAGCGCCGTACGCATCGAATGCTCGCGGTGCCGTCTCGCCACGAGGGCTCGTTCTCGTCTCTCTGGAGGCCATGGGTTCGGGTCTCCCACCCCATCGCGTCCGGCGCATCGAGCAGGCTGGTCGAGTCCGACTAGCTCTCAATTTGAACCCCGCATCAATCCGACGGCACCGAAACCGGTGGTAGAGCCCTTCCTCCAGGTGATGTCATCCCACGTTGTACTCGAACTGGGCGAACGGTCGGTCGATGCGTCCGGCGGTTCCCGTCCCGACCATGTTACCCCACGACCCGTCCGGTTCGAACGCCTGTGGGGTAACGAACTGCTGCGGCGCCACGCCGTCACATCGCCATCCGTGTCCTGGAACTCGCTACCCGAGCGCTTTCACGTGCCTGCTCCTGTCGTCCATTCCGTCGCATTCTGAACCGCTCTCCGGGCTACAGGAAGGAGATCTCGGACACGAAATACAACCATCTGTTACAAACAGTTATTACAAACAACCGTTACAAACACTCGTTACAAATATACCCTGCAGCGATCGTTCGCTCGGTGGATACTGGCCCGTACTCAGGGGTGTCGGGCGATCACGGCGACGAACGGGTCGGTCTGGGGCTGGGTGCTGACGACGTCCGTGACGGTGAGACCGCCGGCGTCGCAGTAGGTTTCGACGAGGTCGACGCGCTCGTCCATGCTCGCGTGGCGCCACGCCCGGATGGCCTTCGTCGCGAACATCCGATCCGTGAAACTCACGACGAGGATACCATCGGGCGCGAGCACACGTGCGAACTCGGCGAAGACGGCGGCCGGATACTGGAGGTACTGGACCGAGAGCGCACAGAGTACGGCGTCGAACGAGTCGTCGGCGAGGGGAAGCGTCTTGTCGTCGTTCAGGTCCTGGACGAACCACTCGTCGAGCGCCTCGTTCGCGTCCAGCTCCGCTTCGTTGAGGCCGTGCCCGACCATGCGCCCGGAGTCGAACTCCGGGAGGTGCGACACCCAGCTACTCATCGCGTCGAACACGCGATCGCCATCGCGCAGCACGGACGCGTACGTCTCGCTCAGTGCGTCGAGGAAGCCGTCGTCGGCGTGAGTGACGTATCGCGGACTGTCGTAGAAGGCGTCGTCGTCGCTCGTATCGACCTTGGTTCGGTCCACTTCTGAGAGGACTGGCTTCACGTCAGCGCTACGCACGCGCACACGAAAGCGGTTTTGCTGGCGCTGTTGGCCCTTTGCTGGCGCTGTTGGCCCTACCCGAGTGCGACTTCGAGAGCGTCGCTCGTTTCGACTCCCGCCCACTCCGGTCGCACCCTCCATGCTCGATGTACCAGCGCAGGTGGCAGTCTTAGAACTCCAAAGCATATTCTGAGTGACCTTTGGCCAGCCACGAGAAGACTTTTGGAGCCAATCACTGGTATCAGATGGTAGTAAATGGTATTTAGCGCTACCTTTATATGCTCTGGGCGCGTCCACTAGAGTATAATGAGTCAAATGAACTCTCCCGTCAGTATGATGTTCGACGTCCAGCGGACAGCGATCGAGCAGTCCCAGGACGCGTTCAAGCAGAGCGTCGACGCACAGCAGGAGTTCGTCCAGTCCACGATGGACTTCGACACCGCGAAGCAGATGCACGGCCGCAGTTTCGAGGCCACCCACACGATGGTCGACGCGTACTTCGACGCCATCGAGGCGACGATGCCCAGCAACCAGACGACCGCTCTCGAGGACGTTCGCGAGACGATGACCGAGCAACTCGACGCACTCGAAACGAACCAGAGCGAGGCACTCGAGACGTTCGAGGCGACCATCCACGACGCCAACGAGATCACCGAACAGGGCCTCGAAGCCTTCGTCGACGCCCTCGACGAGCAGATCGACGCGATCCTCGAGATCCACGGCGAGGTCGAGACCGAGACGCTCGAGTCCGTCGAAGCCCTCGAAGGCAACCTCGAAGAACTCGAAGCACAGATCACCGAGATCCAGCACCACATCGAGGACGCAACGGACGAGATCGCTGACTCCACCGAGGAGATGGTCGAAGTCCAGGTCGAAGCAACCGGCGAGTCCCTCGAGTCCCTCCCGGGCCTCGGCGCGACCTACGCTGAACGCCTCCAGGAGAACGGCATCCAGACGCTCCAGACGCTGACCGAAGCCAACGTCGACGTCATCGCAGAGGCAGCCGACGTCTCCACCAAGCAAGCCCAAACGTGGATCGACGCCGCCCAGACCGCCGCGAAGTAACACCCGCAGTTCTTCTCTCTTCGCTCGTTCGTTGAGGAAGGGGCCATAGCGCCTCAAATCAGGAAGAACGATTGGCCACCAACTGGTCTCTGCGCCACGACCAGGGACATGCCATGGTATCACTTAGCCTCGTGTCACCGACTTCAGCACCCACAGACACCTACCGATAAACTAAATATCGCTATATGCAAACTGTCCCGTCTTCGCTCCCCACAACCTCGGAGGATGGCTTTGATGCGTGCCTTCTATTCTTATCCCTCAGAAAACCTTTCTAGCTCATCTGTCCTGACCGACTTCGCAAACCGCCAGACTGCACTCTAATCAATCAGTTACAGGTGAAACGAAGGTACGCATCAGATTCCAAACTCCGAAACCGTGTCGCTCCCAGCGTTTCGGAGGATAGGCTAACTTTCGGATTCATCCCCGCCCTGAAGCACGGGGCTTCCTCCTCGAACCTCCCTAAATCGACCCATCCTTGCCGCCATTACCATCGATGACGAGGAGTCGAACCAATGGTTTTCCCGAGCTCTCAAGGAAGTGTATTCCCTCGACTCAAGAAGGTAAGACGTATCGTCCGATTCGGCTGAACGTTCCACTATCATCTCCCCTGGAACGACTTCCAGTACTGATTTGTCACTGGCCTATCTACGTCTCCGCTGAGTGTCTGTGTTTCAGAAAATTCAGCGTCTTTTCGGACTCGATGGTTCGAGTTCCGCAATGCATCGATACCGGTGTACCGAGTGTGACACGGAATTTGACTCCGATGCCCCTCCCCGACGTATCCAGTGTCCAAACTGCCTCTCGACCAAGGTGACGGAACTCGACGATTCCTGAAACTCCCTTCGAGCTGAAGGATCCCGTCTATAGACGGATCGACTGGCTCGAACGGTCCGCCGTTGACTGGCCGTCTACGGGCGCTTGAGTGCGCCTTCCTCGTCGAAAAGGCTATGACTGTCTTTCGGTTCCCCGGGGTGGTCGCGAGCTGCATCCGGATCGAACGTGACACCGAGGCCAGGTTCATCCGGCACCTCGATCACACCATCTTCGACGGTGTAGTCGTGGTCGATGATTTCGTCGCCCCACTCGACGTCTCGACTCATGTGTTCGAGGACTTCGAGATTTTCGAGTCCGGCACAGAGGTGGACCGATGCAGCCGTGCTGATGCCAGCGTTCGGGTTGTGCGGTGCAATCGTCATGTATCGCGACTTCGCCATCGAGGCCGCGTGCTGGACTTCCTGGAGGGTCCCGTAGTTCGTCACGTCTGGCTGGATGATGTCGCAGGCCTGCTTCCGGACGAGGTCTTCCATCGTCTCGTTGTTGTAGATGCGCTCGCCCGTCGCGACCGGCATGTCGACGTGTTGCGTGACGTCGGCCATCACTTCACGGTCTTCGAGCTCGACCGGCTCCTCGAGGAACATGATGTCGTACTCTTCGAGCGCGTCTGCAACCTCGATCGCTCCGCGTCGAGTGAACCGGCCGTGGCAGTCGAGGGCGATACCAACCTCCCAACCCACGGCATCTCGAACGGCTTCGAGGAGTTCAGCGACTTCATCGAGTTGCGCGTCACTCAACGAATGCTCGTAGTGAGCGAACGGATCACACTTCAGTGCAGGATATCCCTGTTCGTCGACCGCCTTCTCGGCATGGCGTGCGTAGTTCTCCGGGGTGCGCTCGCCGATATGCCAGCCGTTCGCGTAGACGGGAATCTCATCACGAACCTTGCCGCCGAGAAGCTTCCAGACCGGTTCGCCGTAGTGCTTGCCGGCGATATCCCAGAGCGCGATATCGATAGCTGAAGCCACCGCGTTAATCAGCTTGCCGCCTCGCCACGCGAAGGGATAGCGCCGAAGTTTGCGACTGATCCCTTTCCGATTCAGCGGATCCTCGCCGATCACGTAGTGTTTGTGTGCCTCCGCGGTCGCTTCCAGGGCAGCGGTCAGGCCTTCCCCGCTCAGAGCTTCTCCGACACCAGTGATGCCTTCGTCAGTCGTAACTTGAACGAAGAACCAGTTCCGCCAGTCGGCATCGACGACGAACGTCTCGACGTCAGTTACTCGCATACGGATACTTTCTGAAGGAGTGAAAAAGCCGTTCCGACTTCGATACGATTCCGAAGGTAGTTCCCCGGATCACCGATCAGAGATATTATTGACACCTCTTTGCAGCTATCTATACTTGAGTGAAGTTTGCTTTCATTCGTGTGTTCTTCGAGTACTCGGCCGTACTGTTCTCGTTCGAGTCGCTTCGATCACGTTCTCGTAGTTCACTTCAGATGAATCCCTATATCTCCATCAAGTGGGCTGAAAGAGCGTATGAAGCCACGTTCAGGGTAACACCCGTTTCGGCTTCTTCCCGGGCTTTCACACTCGGCGTTAGTTATATATAGTACTGGAGTAATCAGTTTTCTATGCCAGAATTCGCTTGGCATGGTGATGGCATTGAGCGAGAGAACGCCCGGGCCGGTAGTCGGCATATCTCGATGACTCGGGGTGGTCAGAATGGCTGACCTGTTTTTGGTCGGACTGGCGCTGTTGCCGCTGGTACTCATTGCAGTGTTGATGGTAGGGCTGTACCAGCCAGCGACGCGGACGATGCCACTCGCGTGGATCGTCGCTGCAGGGGCGGCGTACGTCGGCTGGGGTATGGCACCAGAACTGATCGCCGCAGCGTCGATACGCGGGGCGATAACGGCTACCCGAATCCTGGTCATCGTGTTCGGGGCGATCCTGCTGCTGTACACCCTCAAACAGTCCGGTGCGTTCGACGTCATCAACGCGGGCTTCTCGTCGATCAGCGATGACCGTCGCGTTCAGGTCGTGTTGCTCGTGTTCCTGATGGGGTCGTTCATCGAGGGCGCGGCCGGGTTCGGGACGCCCGCGGCTATCGTCGGCCCGCTACTGGTCGGGCTGGGCTTTCCGCCCCTGGCCGCCGTCGTCGTGGCACTGACCGGGAATATCCTGGCCATCACGTTCGGTGCGGTCGGGACGCCGCTGATCATCGGGCTGCGTGACGTCGTCTTCGCGGAGGGGACCGACGCTGCGCAGGCGGTGGTCACCGAGGGTGGTTTCGAGTCCGTCGGTGCCTACGTCGCACAGATCGGCGTCTGGGCGGCGATCATCCATGCGATCGTCGGCGTCGCTATCCCGTTCATCGGCGTGGCGATGATGACTCGCTTCTTCGGCGAGGAGCGGTCGATCAAGCCGGCGCTCGAGGTTCTTCCGCTGTGCCTGTTCGCGTGGGCAGCGTTCGCGATTCCCTACGTCGCGACGGCGTACTTACTGGGACCGACGTTCCCGGCGCTACTGGGCGCGATGATCGGCCTGCTCATCACGACGACCACGCTCCGGGCCGGCTACTTCCTCCCCGACGAGGAGTGGGACTTCGGTCCGCGTGAGGGCTGGCCCGAGCACTGGGTCGGCACCATCGAACCCGGGACTGGCGTCAGTGACGGGGCTTCCCAGAGTTCCAGTGATACGACGGTCACGGCCGACGGTGGAACCGGCTCCTTCGAGGACAATCACAACCAGGACATGTCGCTGGCGATGGCGTGGGTCCCGTACCTGCTGGTCGCCGCGTTGCTCGTCGTGACGCGAGTCGTGGGCCCAGTCCAGGAATTCCTGTCCTCAACCGGCGTCCTCGCGTGGGAGAATATCCTCGGCACGCCGTTCGGGGAGGGCATCGAGTTGCTGTACCTTCCCGGTACGCTGTTCGTTCTGGTCGCCGTCATCACGTACTTCCTCCACGGGATGGGAAAGAAACAGATCAAAGAGTCCTGGGGGGAGGCGAGTCGGAACATCGCGCCGGCGGTCGTGGCGCTGTGGTTCGCGGTCGCGACGGTGATGGTCATGCAGTTCACCGGGCGTGAGATCGTGATAGAACAGGCGACCGCGAACGCCGGGATGCTCGGCGTACTGTCCGCAGAGATGGCCAATCTGACCGGGCAGTCGTTCCCGTTCTTCTCCGGGTTCATCGGGGCCTTCGGAGCGTTCATCGCGGGATCGAACACGGTCAGTGACATCCTCTTCGGACTGTTCCAGTTCCAGGCCGCCCAGGACATCGGTGCGCCGACGCAGATCATCGTCGCCGGACAGGCTGTCGGCGGTGCGATCGGGAACCTGATCGCCATCCACAACGTCGTGGCCGCGCTCACGGTCGTCGGTCTCATCGGCGAGGAAGGACGCGTCATCCGACTGGAGCTGATTCCAGTCCTGTACTACGGCGTCATGACGGGCATCCTGACGCTGATACTGGCGTTCGTCGTCGCCCCGACAGCGTTCTGACCACCGCCGTTTTGTTTTTTTAGTCAAACACCAGATTATGTCACACGATACGAACTCGACATCGAGTATGGACCCAGCCAGCGACCCGGGAGCTGACTACGACTACCGCAGCGAGGACGCTAACCGTCCCGAGATCGTCGCCGCTCTCGAACCTCGCGTCGATGGCGACGTCCGGTTCGATACGTACACGCGAGAGCTGTACGCGACCGACGCTAGCGTCTACGAGGAACTTCCGATCGGTGTCGTCGCCCCGAAGTCGACGGCCGACGTCGCCACGGTCATGGAATACTGCGCCGAAAACGGTGTTCCGGTGCTTCCTCGGGGGGGTGGTACCAGTCTCGCCGGTCAGGCGGTCAACGAAGCGGTCGTCCTCGACTTCAAGCGACACATGGACGGGTTCGTCCGATTCGACCCCGAGGCCGCGACTGCACGCGCACAGCCCGGGATCACGCTCGCGAGGCTCAACGACCAGCTGGAGCCACACGGCCTGAAGTATGCCCCTGACCCAGCCTGGGGCGACAAGAGCGTCCTCGGGGGCTGCATCGGGAACAACTCCACCGGCGCACACTCGCTCAAATACGAGAAGGCGGACGGCTACATCGAGTCCGTCGAGGCCGTGCTGGCCGACGGTACCGTGACGACCTTCGGGTGGGTCGACGTCGAGGACCTCGACGAGCGCGCAGCAGGGGCCGAAGACGGGAACATCGAGGCGCGGATCTACCGCGAAGTACAGCGAATCATCGAGGAAGACGGAGACGAAATCGACGAGCGGTTCCCGGACCTCACTCGAAACGTCTCGGGGTACAACCTCGACCGGCTGCTCGCTGACGCCCGCGAGCGCGGCGCGGTCAACGTCGGTCGTCTGCTCGCGGGCAGCGAGGGGACGCTGGCGTTCGTCACCGAGGCCGAAGTCTCGCTGGAGCCGATCCCCGAGGCGACCGCCGTCGTCATGCTCACCTACGACGGCGTCCTGCCGGCGATGCGGGACGTCGCGCCGATCCTCGAACACGACCCCTCGGCAGTCGAGGTCATGGACGACGTCTTCCTCGACCTCGCACGGGATACCCCGGAGTTCGCCGATCTGGTCGAGACACTCCCCGATGGGACGAACTCGACGCTGCTCGTGGAGTTCTATGGCGCTTCACCAGCGGACGCACAGCAACAGATCGCCGACCTGCTCGCCGACCGCCTCCCGGAATACGGTGCCGAGGGCGACCCGAACAAGGGTGCCGCCGAGGTGACCGAGGCCGACGTCCACGCGGTCGACGCCCTGGAGGCGTACGACTCGGACAGACAGGCGAAGTTCTGGAAGATGCGCAAGGCAGGCTTGCCGATCCTGCTGTCGCGGACCGGCGACGACAAACACTGGCCGTTCGTCGAGGACACCGCTGTCCCCGCCGAGAACCTCCCCGAGTACGTCGCGGATATCCAGGAGCTCTTCGAGAGCCACGACACGTTCGCGGCCTACTACGCTCACGCCGGTCCCGGTGTGCTTCATATCCGGCCCCTGCTCAACCTCAAGACCGAGGCCGGCATCGAGACGATGGAGGCCATCGCCGACAGCGTCACCGATCTGGTGGTCGAGTACGGTGGCTCCGTCTCGGGCGAGCACGGAGACGGGAAGGCCCGAACCAAGTGGAACCGGAAGCTGTACGGCGAGGACCTCTGGGAGACCTTCCGGGAACTGAAGACGGCCTTCGATCCCGACTGGCTGCTCAACCCTGGGAACGTCTGCGGCGACCACGAGCCGGCCGAGGACCTCCGGTACGACCCCGACTACGAGTTCGACGCCGGCCTCGACCCGGTCCTGGACTGGGACAACGAGAACGGCTTCCAGGGGATGGTCGAACTCTGTCACGGCTGTGCGGGCTGTACCGGCCACCAGGAGACGACCGGTGGCGTGATGTGCCCGACCTACCGGGCCGCCGAAGAGGAGATCACCAGCACTCGCGGCCGGGCGAACATGCTACGACAGGCCATGAGCGGCGACCTCCCAGCCGACCCGACCGACGAGGAGTTCGTTTCGGAGGTGATGGACCTCTGTATCGGGTGCAAGGGCTGTCGAAACGACTGTCCCAGCGGTGTCGATATGGCCAAACTCAAAGCCGAGGTCGGCCACGCCTACCACCAGCGTGAAGGTGTCTCGCTTCGGGATCGGCTGTTCGCCAACGTCGAGACGGTGCTCAAACTCGGGAGTGCCTTCGCCCCGGTGTCGAACTGGGCGATGGACCTTCCCGGATCGAGCCTGCTCATGGAGAAGGCTGTCGGTATCGCCCACGAGCGGGATCTGCCCGGGTTCTCCCGGACGACCTTCCGGGAGCGCGTCAGCTCGCTGGACCCGGCGGTTCCCGAAGCCGACGCCGACCGGAAGACCCTGCTGATCGCCGACCCCTACACCAACTACAGTCATCCGGACGTCGGGATGGCGGCCTATCGCGTGCTCGAAGCGGCGGGCGTCCACGTTCAGGTCCCCGACGAGGTGACCGACAGCGGTCGCCCGGCATACTCGAAGAGTATGCTCGATCAGGCACGCGCGACCGCCGAGGACAACGTCGAGGCGCTCGCCCCACGAGTTCGCGACGGCTGGGACGTCGTGACGGTCGAGCCGTCCGACGCCGTGATGTACCAGCTGGACTATCTGGACCTGCTCTCGGGCGAGGGGGTCGAGACGGTCGCCGAGAACGCCTACGGGATCTTCGAGTACCTCGACGTCCACGGGCTGGCCGAAGCGATCGATTTCAGTGCGCCGTCCGAGTCGCTCGCCTACCACGGCCACTGCCAGCAGAAGGCCACCCGGAAAGATCACCACGCAGTCGGCGTCCTCCGGCGGGCGGGCTACGAGGTCGACCCCATCGATTCGGGATGCTGTGGCATGGCCGGGAGCTTCGGTTACGAGGCCGAGCACCTCTCGATGAGTCGCGCGATCGGCTCGATACTGTTCGACCAGCTCGACGATTCGCCGGCCGACCAGCCGGTCGCGCCCGGCGCGTCCTGTCGCTCACAGATCGAGGAGTACCACGACGTCGAGGGGGAGCCACCGCATCCGATCGTGACGCTTGCGGCGGCGCTGTAGCGGCGTCGACGCTTCCGGTGGTGCGTCACCGACGTCGGCACCCCGGTCCGAGCGAACCGTTCGTCTGCGATTGTGAGAGCGGGACCGACCCGTCCGAACACGTCGAGACCGACCTTTTCACCCGGTTCTTCAGGCAGTCCTCGGACATCGAGGGCCGAGAGCACGGTCCGGAGTTCCTCGACCAAGCGTCCCGTCTCGTCGACGACCAACTTCTCCGGGACTGTGACGACGCGGAACGACGCCCGGTCAGGATTCCTGGTTCTCTCGGCTACGGTCTCGAGCCGACAGGAACCGCCACAGACTGTTCCGAGGGCTGAACCCGCTTCCCGAGGGACGCTCGATAGCGAAGCCGCGCCGGTCACCGAGGGACTCGAGCGCCCTCGCCAGGTTCTCGACTTCGACGGGCGCGTGGATCCGGTAGGCGTAGGGTGGCCCCTCGGCGACGTCGACCGCTATCTTCGGTCGAGTCCCCGGGGCGTCGTAGAGGCGGACGCGCTCGACGCGGTCGTACTCCACCCGATGGGTGTGCTCGGCCAGTGTGGCCAGACCGTCGAAACCCGCCTCGCGATATCGTTCGCTCGCCCGATCCCCGGCCGCGGTAACCTGTCCCCGAGCGATCCCGAAAAGCGGTGTGAGGTATGCGTATTCCGGAATCACGAGCTCACGGTCGGTGAACAGGATGTCCGCGACACGGAGCGGGAACGAACCGGTGGCGACCCGGTGGACGTGAACGTGGACGGCCGAGGGGCCCGCCATCAGTGCAGGAGTCCCCATGCCTCTTCGGCGTTCTGTACGGTGTCTCGGGCGCGGTACTTGCCGCGAGCGGAGACGGCAACGACGACCAGCTCGACGGCGGCGACGACACCGAACACGAGGTATCCCCCGGGCGCACTCCCGACGACGCCCCACTCGATAGCGAACATCGACCCGAACAGTGCCTGCAACCAGTTCGTGAGGAGGATCGCGCTGAAATACCCGAGGAAGGCGGTCGCCCACCAGAGCGCCACCAGCCGGATCCAGCCGGGTTGGGTGTGCTCGGGGAGTCGAGTCGTGTTCGTCACCGTCAGCACCGCGGTGTAGGGCCACATCATCAGTCCCGAGAGCGCCGCTCCAGCGACCAGCAGCCCGAACGGCCGTTCGAGACTGAACGGTAACGGGAGCGCGAGGATGGCGACCCCCCACAGCGTGAACACCGTCAACAGCCCCCAGAAGATCCGAGGGAGGCTCCAGCCGGCGTCCCGACCGTAGAGTTCGTAGATGACGTCGGCGCTGTTGCGGACGAACGACTCGACGATGCCGTACTCGGTCGTGAACAGCGCCACGAAAAGCGTCACGTAGATGATTCCGCCGGAGACCGCCCCGACCTGCGGAATGACGGTCTCGGTCCACATCACGAGTGCGTCGTCCGTCCTGACGGGCGCGAACTCCGCGGCCACCGAGATCAGCATCGTCGCGACCACGAGCAAGCCGACGACGAACGTCAGCAGGTGTTCGAGCTGGACGAGACGCCACCAGCCACGCCAGCGGCGCATGTTCGCGACTGACGGCGGAAACGAGAAGCCGTCCCGATGGACGGGCTCGGAGTCATCGCCGACCACCGGGTTCTTGATCCGTCCCTGATAGCGCCCCATGCCGTATCCCTTCTCGCGGACCCAGAGACTCTGTGAGAGGTTGAGATATCCTCCGGCCCCGGCGAAGGCGATCCCGCCGAGCAACAACGCGACATCACCACCCGGCGGGATCGCACCCCGGTCTACCAGTGCCCGTGGGGCGTTCGCGAGTTCGCCGAACGACCCCAGGGCGAGAAACAGGACGACAGCGGCCAGGACCGACGTCGTGACGAGCAGGATCTGGAGGCGTTCGACGACGTTGTACATCACCGGCGTCAGCTGGTAGGACAGCCAGATCAACACGAGCAACCCGATCCCGGCCAGCTTCCAGGCTGCCATCGACAATCCCGGGACGCCGACTGCGTCCGTCTCGACACCCAGCCCGATCGTCCCGACCTTCGCGGCGCTCGCGGCCCACCCCGGCCAGCCCAGGCTGACGAACCCCATCACGAGGAACGCGAGCGGCCAGAACCGACTGACCCGCTCGAACCCCCGAAAGATCGACTCGCCCGTCGCGACCGTCCAGCGCTGGATCTCGGTGTTGACGAAGAACTGCGTGAACACGCCCAGGATGAACAGCCAGTAGATCCCCCAGCCGTGGGTCGCGACCAGCAGCGGCCAGAACAGCGTCTCGCCGCTCCCGAGTGAGGCTCCCAGCAAGATCGCGCTCGGACCGACCACGTGGGCCAGTTTCGGGACTCGGGGAAGATCGAGCAACCGGTGGCCCGACTCGCCCGTCCCCCGGTCCGGGTGAGCGTCAGTCTCGGGCGCGACGTCGAGGTTGTCGTAGGCCGTCGGCATGTACGAACTGCCGTAATAGCTACGACCTTCTACTCCGGTCGCGTACACGTCCTCGTGGCTGACCTCGTGTGTGTCTTCTGGCATTCCTCTGGGAGGGTACCGCGCCCGTCCGTACCCACGAAGTAATCCAGTAAAAGGATTTATCAAGTAGTGCGCGGAGTCGGGGATCCGAGAGCGTTCATCCGCCGAGGAAGTGCCAGATGTGCCCCCGTTCTTCCGGGGGATTGACTCCGGGGAGGTCGGCCAGTGCCGGTTGGATGGCGTTCCACCACCCCTCTGCAGTCTCGAACTCCGCGGGGTGGTCCGGGAAGATATCCTTCAGGAAGTCCGATTTCTTCGCTTCCGGGTGTGCACGGAGGTACTCGTAGGCGGCGACCAGTGCGTCCCGTCTGGCCTCCAGAGTCTTGCCAGTCCCCGGGAGGTCGACTTCCTCGACGAGCCCACGGCCGAGAATCTCTTCTCTTTGCTCTTCGCGGTCGGTGTTCTCGATCGGCGACCACCAGACTCGGCTCCGGGAACCGACCTTCCGCGTCTTGAGGACCCCCTCCTCGACGAGTTCGTTCAGCTTGTTGTGTGCCGTCCGGCGAGAGCAGTCGAGCGCGTCCATGACGTCGCTGGCTGTAACGGGACGCGCGAGATCTTCGCGCTGTTTGAATACGTCGTGGACGTCACTGACGGGGATACGGGAATTACTCCTCGACCTGGGACCGGATCCTGGGGAGGGCGCCATCGTACGCTACGTTCGGTCCACTAGCCTGAAAAATATTCGGGAGTCCGTTCGAGGGCTGGATCACGAAGATTCAGACGTGTGTATTCTTGGCCGTTGACGACTCCAGGAGACCGCGCCCACTGGGACCCCAAGAGATAATATCACCCGTTACTCATGCTAGATACGTTCCAGACCAGTATCGGGCCGCGACGATGGTACGCCGGTCCTACCGGGCCGGAGAAGAACCTGATCACAGATGACGACACGACCTGACACGTACGACCGGTTCGCCGATAGCGCGAGCGAGTACGGCATCGAAATGACGCGGACGACCGCTGAATCGCTCCCCCAGACGCTCGAATCCGTCATCACGATGCCCGTGGTTGGGGCCCCCTTGCCGTGGGACGATTGTTCGCTTCCGGAGATCGTCCCGACCGACCCCTCCCCGGCCGAACTCGATGCGGCCGTGACCGGCGTCAGCGCTGCCTCGTTGGCCATCGCCGACTACGGCAGCGTCGTCCTGGAAGCGACGCCAGACGGGGCCGAACCGGTCAGCCTCTTCCCGGATCAGCACGTGGTGGTCCTCCGGGAGGACGACATCGTCCCGGACATGGAGACGGCCTTCGAGTGGTTCGGCGAACGATTCCGTGACACCGGTGGATCGGCGATCATCGCGACGGGCCCCTCCGCGACGGCGGACATGGGGGCGCTCGTCAAGGGCGCACACGGTCCGAAAGCGGTCCACGCGGTGGTGGTGACATGAGTTCCGAGAGCCGGGCTGCCAAGGCCGCCCACATCCGACACCTGCTGCAGACGGAGGGCGACGCCGTCGCCACGAACACCCGCGGGTTCAATCAGGGCCGCTACGACTCGGTCGCCGGCCTGGAGGATTACCAGGGGCTCAAAGACGAGGCTCGACTGATCAAGGAAAGCGCCATCGAACGCCTGCCAGAACTGATCGACGAACTGACCGAAACGATCGAAGAGAACGGCGGGACCGTCTACATTGCTGACGACGCCGCCGACGCCAACGAGTACGTCGCCGAGATCTGTGCCGAGCAGGACGCCGACCGGATGGTCAAGAGCAAGTCGATGACCTCCGAGGAGATCGAGGTCAACGAATATCTCGAACGCGAGGGCGTCGACGTCGTCGAGACCGACCTCGGCGAATGGGTCCTCCAGGTGGCCGAGGAGGCCCCGAGCCACATCGTTGCACCCGCGATCCACAAGTCCCGCCAAAGCATCGCCGACCTGTTCAACGAGCACTTCGATCCCGACGAACCCCTCGAAACCGCCGAGGAACTCACGATGTTCGCCCGCGAGAAGCTCTTGACCCACATCAAGGGCGCGGACGTAGGCATGACGGGCGCGAACTTCCTCACCGCCGATACGGGGACGATGGCACTCGTGACCAGCGAAGGTAACGCCCGCAAGACCGTCACGGTCCCGGATACGCACATCGCGGTCGCGGGCGTCGAGAAGGTGATTCCGGCCGTCGAGGACCTTCAGCCGTTCGTCGAGCTGATCGGTCGTTCGGGGACTGGCCAGGACATCACCAGCTACATCTCGCTTTTCACGCCGCCGATCGACTCTCCCTCTGTGGACTTCGACGATCCCGACGCCCCGATAACCGACGGCGAGATCGATCGGGATTTCCATCTCGTGCTCGTCGACAACGGCCGCCTGGCGATGCGCGAGGACGACGACCTCAAAGAGACGCTGTACTGCATCCGGTGTTCGGCCTGTTCGAACACCTGTGCGAACTTCCAGTCGGTCGGCGGCCACGCCTTCGGTGGTGAGACGTACTCCGGTGGCATCGCCACCGGCTGGGAGGCCGGTATCGAGGGATTGGACACCGCCGCGGAGTTCAACGACCTCTGTACCGGTTGCTCGCGCTGTGTCGAGGCCTGTCCCGTGGGAATCGACATCCCCTGGATCAACACCGTCGTCCGCGACCGGATCAACGAGACGGGCGACGGCCGGTTCGACTTCCTCGTCGACGGCCTGACCCCCGATGCCGAAGACGAGTCGAACCCCACGCTCCAGAAGCGAGTGTTCGGTAACTTCGACACGCTGGCGAACCTCGGCAGCGCGACCGCGCCGCTGTCGAACTGGATGATCCACTCAGGCCCGATCGGTTGGTTGCTCGAACGATCGCTTGGCGTCGATCGTCGCCGGGAGTTCCCCGCGTTCCACCGGGAGACCCTCGTCGAATGGGCGAACAGTCGTGACGCGGCGACGCCGGCCGACCCGGAGCGCCGAGTGACGCTGTACCCCGACGTCTACACGAACTACATGCTCGTCGAGCGCGGGAAAGCCGCCGTCAGGGCACTGGAAGCGCTGGGTGTGGCGGTCGAGGTACCACCCGTGCCGGGGACTGGACGCCCCCCGCTCTCCCAGGGGATGATCGACACAGCCCGGGCCAAGGCCGAAGGCGTCGTCGAGGTACTGGACCCCCACATCGAACAGGGCCGCGATATCGTGGTGATCGAACCCAGCGACCTCGCCATGTTCGAGACCGACTACGAACGCCTGCTCGAACCCGAGGCGTACCGGCGACTCGCGGACCACAGCTACGAACTGCTGGAGTACGTTTACGGGATGCTGGAGAACGGCGGGAGCCCGGACGCGCTCTCGGTCGCCGACGGCGAGGAGACCGTCGCCTATCACAGCCACTGCCAGCAACGGACCATGTCGCTGGAAGCCCACACCGTGGCGGTCCTGGACGAGTGCGGCTACGACGTGACGACCAGCGACGTAGAGTGTTGCGGCATGGCCGGCAGTTTCGGCTACAAGACCCAGTACTACGACCTCTCGATGGACGTCGGTGAAAACCTCGCGGGCCAGCTCCGGGACGCGGACGCCGACCACGTCGTCGCCAGCGGCACCTCCTGTACCGACCAGATCGGCGACCTGCTCGGCGTCGAACCGCCGCACCCGATAGAACTGCTGGATCCGCTCAAGTAGGGCCCGCGAGCGCCCTGCGAGCGCTCGCGGTGTGAGTCCACTCGACGGACGTCTCGCTTCGTGCGGCCGCCGCCGCGGCCGAACAGGTCGGCGTAACTCGGCCGTCCCAGGCGGTGTGGCAACGGGTTCACCGCACTGCGAAGACGGCTCTAGACCCGCCGACGGCGAAGCCGTCGCGGGTCGCCGTCGACGAAACTCCTACTCGGAGCAGCCGTCGCCGGATGTCGGTTGCTGGACAACTGGTCTACTTGTTGGGCTCCCGTCCGCTGTAATCGGTACTGACCACCGAAAGCTAAGACCTCTCCAGGCGTACGTCCTGTATCCGATGGCTGCCTCCGCTTCGACGGACACCGAAGCCTGGTATTCGCAAGGACTCGACCAGATTTACGACGAACTGGTAGCCGATCCGGATGGTCTCTCGAGCGAGGAAGCGACGAACCGCCTCTCCGAGCACGGGCCGAATCGCCTCCCGAAGGCGAAGCCGGTTACCGTCTGGCAGATCTTCCTCCGACAGTTCAAGAACCCACTCATCTACATCCTCGCTCTTGCCGCAATCGTCTCGTTCGCCATCGGCGAGGAGACGGACGCAGGGTTCATCGCCGCGGTGCTGTTGGTCAACGCGCTCGTCGGCGGGGTTCAGGAGTGGCAGGCGGAACGCAGCAGTCAGGCGCTCCAGGGACTCATCCGTACCCGGGCGACGGTCGTTCGAGATGGAGAGACGCGCGACGTCGACGGGGAGGAAGTCGTCCCGGGAGACGTCGTGCTTCTCGAATCGGGCTACCGCGTTCCTGCGGACGTCCGACTGATCTCGACGCACGGCCTGGAGGTCGACGAATCCGCACTCACTGGCGAATCGGCACCTGTCCTGAAAGACGAGGGATGGGTCGGGGACGACCGGGCGTCGCTGGGAGATCGGCGCAACATGGCCTACGCCGGAACCGTGGTCAACCGCGGTCGCGGACGCGGCGTCGTCGTCGAAACCGGCGCTGACACGGTCGTCGGCCGACTGGCCGAGGACGTCACGACCGTCGAGGGTGGACAACCGCCCCTCGTGATGCGCATGGAGCGATTCACCCGCATCGTCGGGCTCGTCGTACTCGTCGCCGCGGCGGTCACCGCCCTCCTCGGGATCTTCGTCCAGCAGTACGACGCCGTCGAGATGTTCCTGTTCGCCGTCGCACTAGCCGTGTCAGCCATCCCCGAAGGACTCCCCGTCGGAATCACCGTCGCACTGGGTGTCGCGAGCCGGCGGATGGCGAAGGTGGGCGTCATCGTTCGTCGGTTGCTGGCCGTCGAGGGCCTCGGAAGCTGTACGATGATCGCGTCGGACAAGACGGGAACGCTGACCGCCAACGAGTTGACCGTCAAACAGGCCCAACTCCCCGATGGAAGCACGTTCGAGGTTACGGGCGAGGGATACGCACCGGAAGGGAACGTGCTCGAAGACGGGCAACCTCCGGAGCCCGACCTCGCAGACGAACTCTCTCGGCTCGCCCGCGCATCCGTGCTCTGTAACGAGGGGCGCCTCTCTCGACGGAACGACGAGTGGACGTGGCGCGGCGATCCGACCGACATCGCCCTCCTCGCGTTCGGTCGAAAACTCGGATGGTCCCGTGAGTCAGCACTCGATGCATACCCCCAAACCGACGAGATCCCCTTCGAACCCGAGCAGCGTTATGCGGCGACGTTCCACCGAACTGACGACGAGACGGAGGTGTTCCTCAAGGGCGCGCCCGAACGCGTTCTGGAGATGTGTACGGACGCAAGCGAAGGAGAGTTCTCGCAGCACGCACTTCAGCAGCAGGCGAACGAGATGGCGCAGGATGGATATCGCGTGCTCGCTGTCGCGGACGGAACGGTGGAAACCGCCACCGGGCACGGGGAGCCGCCATCCGAACCGACCGATCTGACGTTCTTGGGGTTTCTCGGGTTGATGGACCCGCTTCGACCCGGCGTCGCGGAGGCGATCGTGTCCGCACAACAGGCCGGAATCTCGGTCACGATGATCACTGGAGATCATCCAGAAACCGCACTCGCGATCGCCCGCGATATCGGCCTCGCCGATTCCCTGGCAGAGGTCACGACCGGGGCTGCACTCATCGACGCCTCCCAGGAGCAACTCGAGGCGATCCTCGAAACGACGCGGGTGTTCGCTCGCGTCTCCCCGGATCAGAAGCTCAAGATCGTCGAAGCCGCACGGAGCATCGGACATTACGTGGCTGTGACGGGCGATGGCGTCAACGATGCCCCAGCACTCCGCCAGGCGAACATCGGTATCGCCATGGGGAAGATGGGAACCGACGTGGCCCGCGATGCGGCGGAGTTGGTGATCAGCGACGACAACTTCGCGACCATCGTCGCAGGCATCGAACAGGGCCGAGTCGCATTCGACAACATCCGCAGGATCATCTTCTTGTTGATCTCGACCGGCGCTGGCGAAGTGGTGCTCGTCCTGCTGAGCCTCGCAGCTGGACTCCCACTTCCGCTGTTGCCAGCGCAGATCCTCTGGTTGAACCTCGTGACGAACGGTATCCAGGACGTCGCGTTGGCGTTCGAACCCAAGGAGGGCGACGTTCTGAAGCGACCGCCGCGGTCCCCGGACGAACGAATCTTCAATCGCATCATGGTCGAGCGGACGCTCGTCGCCGCACTCGTGATCGGTGTGCTCGGATTCGGGACGTTCGTCTGGTTACTCGACCAGGGGCTCTCCGAAGCCGCCGCTCGCAACCATCTGCTCTTGCTGGTCGTCCTGTTCGAGGTCGTCAACATCGGCAACGCCCGATCCGAGACGACGTCCCTGTTCCGGCTGTCACCGCTCAAGAGCCCGATCTTGCTTACCGGGACGATCGCAGCGTTCGCGATCCACCTCGGAGCGATGTACTTCCCACCTGCCCAAGCGGTCCTCGGAACGGCACCCGTCGCGCTGGAGCAGTGGCTCGTTCTCGGTGCGATCGCCCTGACCATCGCCGTCGCTATCGAACTCCACAAACGGAGCTGGAAAGCGCGATACCCCCCACGCTCGGAGACGGAGGGACGATCCACCTCGGAAACTCACGAGACGGAAGCGTAGGGATCGAAGTCTGATAGTGATTATCGCGAGTCTTTACCGCTGAGTAACGAGAGAATCCGTCCGTTAGGGCTGAAGCAGTCTGGTTTTCGATACCTCTGTTGAAAATCACCGCAATAATCACTATGATTGAAACTCAGTCCTGCTTCTCGCTCCGGACGGTTAGGACGGGAACGGGCGACCGTCGAACCACTCGTTCGGCGACGCTGCCCACGATGACCCGGTCGAGACCTGTTCGGCCGTGGGTTCCCATGACGACCAAGTCGCGTATCGGCGACGTGCAGGGCATGAAGGGTGGAACCCCACTGTGACGCGAGCTCTATGGCGTGTTCGAGCCCTGCGTTCGCGCCGTGACTCCCGTCTGTCGGGATGAGAATACGTTCGTACGTACTGGTTCCTTCGCTACCCCCAGATACAACGTCTTTTGGTAGCATATGTCAAGCAAATGTGGCCGGTTGGACGAGATAGAACGCTCCCATCCATCGAACCCATGGCGTCGAATCCGAGCTGGCAGCGGAATCGGTAACCATGGACGACCAATCTGCCCGGACGGAATTCCGGCTATCGGCGACGACGGAGACGCGGAGGTGCGGGGAGTCGATTCCGTAACTCCCACCCGAGCACGGCGAAGACGAGGAGGAGGGCGGCAGCGACGAGCAGACCCAGTGGCCCGTTTCGAGTATGCGCAACGACCAGTCGCCACGCCGGGCGAGCGATGCCGACGGTCCGGGCGGCGGTGACGACGACGAGCACGACCGGGATCAGATAGCGAACGAACGGATAGAGCCGTCCGAGCTCCTCGCGGACGACGTCGAGATCGGTTGCCCAGACGAAGACGAACACGATACACAGCGCCGAGATGGGCAACGCGAACGTACCGACCGACTCGTCGACGAGGTCCAGAACCGGCCGCCCTGCAACGGTCAAATCGATGGGACTATAGCTCAACGCAGACGGAACGCCAGCCACGAACACCCCACTCGTCAACAGCAGTGTCGCACGTGCACGGGAGAGTCGCGTCGTGTTCTCCGCGGCGGCGACGCCGACCTCGAGGAGCGCCACGGACGACGACAGCGCGGCGAAAAAGAGCAGCCCGAAGAACGCGACGGCGATCACTCGCCCGAACGGCATCGTCCCGAACGCGGTCGGCAACGTGGTGAACGCGAGTTCCGTCCCGAGGGTCGGCTGGAGACCGAAACTGAACACGATCGGGAAGATGACGAGTCCGGAGATGATGGCGGCCCCGATGTCGGCGACCGTGATCACGAACGACGATCCGAATAGGTCGGTTCCCTCCTCGACGTAGCTCCCATAGGTGAGCATGATCCCCTGGCCGACGGACATCGAGAAGAAGACCTGGCCGAAGGCCGCACTCCAGATACCCAGATCCGCGAGCACCGAGAACTTCGGAGTGAACAGGAATGCAGCGGCTTGCTCCCACTCCGACAGCGTGACCGCGTATAGCGCAAGCGCGATGAGGAGGACGAACACGGTCGGCATCACGACCCTCGCCATTCGTTCGATACCGCCGCGAACCCCCATCGAGACGACGCCTCCAGTCACCGCCGTCGCGACGACGAAGTACGCAACAGGATGCCAGGTCGCGGTGAACGGCGCGAACGTCGTCTGTGACCCGGCGAGCCACGAGAGGAAGAACCCGAGCACCCACCCGGTGAGGACGAGATAGTAACTCAGGATGAGGAGCACCCCGCCGAGAATGAGCCAGCCGAGTGCCGTGTACTCGGTCTTGACGGAGCGGAATGCGGAGACGACGTCCGTCCGGAGCCGTCGGCCGATCGCAAGCTCGAGGACGAGCATCGGAACGGCACAGACGAACGCCGCGATCAGGTAGGGGACGAGGTAGGCACCGCCGCCGTTCTGGCCGACGACAGCGGAGAACCGCCAGATGTTCCCCAGGCCGACCGCCGCCCCGACCGTCGCGAGAATGAACCCGAACCCGGAGGACCACCGCGTCGTAGCCATAGTCCGGTATGCGGCCAGCAAGTGCTTAAATGTCAGTTACGGCCGGAAATATCGAATCGAGGGGCACGTCTCAGATCCATCCTCCAAGGTCGTGCTCCGCAGTCAGAAGCTCCCTACCGACGACACCTGCACCGAGCGAACCCGTCGGCGTGCGAGACGTAGGGTGGGGAGGATGTCAATCGCGCGTGTATCCCATCTCCTCGAGTTCGTCGACGACGACGTCGCGGTTCCGGAGGGCAGCGCGGTAGACAGCTTCGCGGATGTCGAAGACGGGGATGTCGCGCCCGAAGAGTTCCTGCGCGTGCGCTTCGAGTTCCTGCTCGCCGGCCTTGACGTCGTCGTGAACGAACAGCGTCAGTCGTTCGTCGCGCTCGAACTGCACGGACTTGTCCTTCAGCATCCGCCGGACGACGTACGGCTGCCCGGAATCGCCGTCGTCGTCGGTGGAACCCATCGAACTCGATTCCGTCGACGCTGCCCCGTCGTCGTCCTCGCTTCGCCCCCCGACACTCGGCGTGGAGCCAGCCGTCGTTCCACCCTCCGACCGTGCGCTCTCTCCGGAACTCGTCGGTGACTCCGAGAGAACCCTGGACTCGCCCGACGACGCCGTTCGCTCGCGGTCGCGCGCACCCTCACCCCCATGTTCGATCTCGCTCTCGTCACCTTCGACTTCGCTATCGTCACCTTCGACTTCGCTATCGTCGTCCTGGATCGACTCCTCCGCTTCGTCCTCGTCCTCGTCGTCGCCCCAGACGTCGCCCGTGCCGGACTTCATGCCACCCATCGGTCACACCTCCGCGATCGCTTCGAGGTCGCCCGGTTCGGGCGGGTTCGGTGCCTCGATGTCGCCCTGTGCCTCGATGTGGCGGGCGAGTTCGTCGAACTTCGCGAGCGTATCCATCTCGTGGTCGCGGTACCGGTCCCGGTGTCTGCGGACGTACGTGAACGCGCTACATTGCTGGCGCCAGCATCCCTCGAAGAGCGAACTCCGCTGTCGGAACACCACGGGGACTTCGTAGCCGAGACCGCGCACCGCATTCAGGACGTCCGTCTGGTCGTTCGTGCCACTGAACCCGTTTGGTACTGCGGCGAGCACGCCGACCCCGATGTCGAGTTGTTCGCTCAGTCCGCTGACGAGGTCCTCGAGTCCCCCGACGGACGCCTGCCCCTTCGCGCTGGGTTCGATCGGGAGCACGAGGTTCCCGCTCGCGGCGATCGCGTTGTAGACGCCCGCGCCCGGCGACGCCTGGGGGTCCATGATGACGACGTCGTACTCCTCGTCGACGCCGTTCTCTCGGAGTACGCGGAGGAGCTGGGTGTACTTCGGGAAGCTCTCGCCGAAGTCCGAGCGCGAATCGGCCTCGCGCTGGAGGACGTCCTCCAGGTCGTCGAGCATGTTGTGCTCGGGGATGACGTCGACGCCGTCGTGGTCGACGTCGTGATAGATCAGGTCAGCGAACGTCCCTTTCTCGCGTTCGACCAGGTGCCGGACGAGGTGGTCGGCCTCGGCGTCCGCGCGGTCGTGATCGATGTCGAAGAGATGACTGAGGTCGCCGTCCTGGGGATCCAGGGGGATGACGAGCACGTCCAGGCCGGCGCGAGCGTGGGCGACCGCGAGGTTCGCGGTCAGCGTCGTCTTCCCGACCCCACCGGCTTCGCTGTAGACCGTGTACGGTAACATTTGGTATCCGTTACAAACCACTACTACAAATAATTCATCCATCCGAACCAAACAGCTGTTGCAAACGGTTGTAACAACCAATCGTTGCAACCAATTGTTACAAACGATTACTATAAACAGTCGTTACAAACAGCTGTTGCAAACGACCGTTGCAAACAGTTGGTGCACATGGACGTTACGTGTAGTTGTTCGTAGCAAGTGATTTATACGGTTGTTCTATCGGGGTGGTGCAATCGTCGGTTGGTCACAGCCGCCGAAATCAGCCGTTTCAATCACCGATTCGAAATTGCTGACTCGGGGAAGATCCCGTTTCGAGCGGATTCTGGGCAGTAGGTCCCGTTCGCCGAATTCGATTCGTGCCAGTCCGCCCGACCCGAACTCGACTCGGGTGAACGCGATCGAGGGACTGTGACGCACCAACATAGAGGCCATCGACGTCGGGGGTGCCGGCGGTCGTCAGGCAAGCCGTGATGGAGTGCGGCGCCAGTCGGTCACTCGCAGTCGCAACCGCCGTCGTCGAGGAGTTCGTTGATCTCCCACTGGGTGCCACAGTCGTTACAAATTGGTCTGAATCAGGCATAAACTGCGCCGTGGATTCCTAGCCCGCCGGAATCGGTGTCGCGATGATCGCGGCCGTGTGAACAGCTCCCGCCGGTCAGTGATCCTGCTGCGGGCCGAACCGTCCGGAGTTGTGGCTGGGTGGTGGTTCGGGTTGCGAGGTGGGCCCCGCCGGCGCGACGATCCCACGACCATCCTGCGCGCACCGAATCGACCTACCCGGATGCTGTCAGTCACGCCAAAGCAGAAACAGCTGACGAGTGGCTCGAATCGTTCGCCTTCACATGGAATCAACTGATCTGAACACGATGGACACAGTCACGCCAAGCCGTATCAGTCGTCCGCGGCGGGGTCGGTACCGTCGTGCGATTCGAGCGAGACCTCGATGTCCGCGGCTGCAGCCTTGTACTCCGGAATCTTCGCCCGTTTGTCGAGTACATCGTTAGTCAGGCGGTTCCCCGCGGCGTCTGCGAAGTGCGGGGTCGTCCACACGGTACCTTCCTTGATGTCCTCGGTGACGCGAGCCTCGACCTCGATTTCGCCGCGCCGGGACGTGAGCGTCACGTAGTCGCCGTCCTCGATGCCGTAGTGCTCGGCGTCGTTCGGGTGGACGTCAACGAAGTTCTCCGGCTCGACGCGGTTGAGCGTCTCGGAACGGCGGCTCATCGTTCCCGTGTTGTAGTGTTCGATGATGCGACCCGTGGTGAGGATGAGCGGGTACTCGTCGTCGGGCGTTTCCTTGGGTGGCTGGTGGCGCACGCCCTCGATCTGTCCACGGCCGCTTTCGGTGGTGAATCCATCCTCGTAAAGGAATGAGTCGCCCTCGTCGCCGGGTTCGTAGCAGGGCCAGTGGATGCCCTCCTCGCCGAGGCGGTCGTACGTCATGCCGTGGAAGATGGGCGCAATCTGCCGTAGTTCCTCGAACACCTCCTCGGGCCCCTCGAAGTCGAAGCTCCCGTCGCCGAACAGGCGGTTGCCCACGTCACAGAGGATCTCGAGGTCGTCTTTCGTGTTCGAGTGGACCTTCTCGACGCCGCGCATCCGCTGGGTGCGGCGGTCCGTGTTGACGACCGTCCCGTCGCGTTCGGCCCACGAGGTGGCTGGCAGAATCACGTCGGCGTACTCGGCGGTCTCCGTTTCGTAGATGTCCTGAACCACCATGAAATCCACCTCTGCCAGCCGCTGTTCGACCATGTTGGTGTCAGGTTCGCTCATCGCGGGGTTCTCACCCATGACGTAGAGTCCGTGGATCGTGTTCCCGATCTCGTGGGACAGTTCCACGTTCGTGAGGCCGGGTTCGGACGGGATCTCGAACTCCCAGACCTCCTCGACGTCGGCGCGGACCTCGGGATCGGACACGTCGCGGTAGCCGGGGAGGACGTTCGGCATCGCGCCGACGTCCGAGGCACCCTGCACGTTGTTCTGACCGCGCAGGGGGTTGACACCAGTGCCCGGGCGGCCCAGATTGCCCGTGATCAGGGCGAGGTTGATCTCGTTCTGGACGTTGTCGACGCCGCAGGTGTGCTGGCTCATTCCCATGCCGGTGAAGATGGCGGCGTTGTTCGCTTTCGCGTACTTCTCGGCGGCGAGTTCGATGTCTTCGAGGGGGACACCACACGTCTCGGCACCGGCTTCCTTGTCGAAATCCGAAAGCGTCTCCTTGAGGTCCTCGAAGCCGTCGGTGCGCTCCGAGATGAACTCCTCGTCGACCCAGTCGTTCTCTAGAATCGTCTCGATGACGACGTTGAGCAGGGGGATGTCCGTTCCCGGCTCCACCTGGAGATGCATGTGCCGGTCCGTCTCCTGGATTTCGAACGAGTGCGTCGTCTTGTTGACATGGGGGTCTACCTGAATAACCGTTGCTCCTTCCAGTACGGCCTGTCGGAAGTACTGGCTGTTGGCGATGGGGTGTTGCTCGCCGGGGTTAGCTCCCTGGATCCAGAACACGTCGGCGGTCTTCTCTAGGTCGGCCATGCTGTTGGTCATGGCGCCCTCGCCGAGGCTGTGTTCGAGCGCGTATACCGTCGAGGAGTGGCACATCCGCGTACAGGTGTCGACGCTGTTGGTGCCGTAGTGGCGGGCCAGCTTCTGGATGAGGTAGTTCTCCTCGTTCATGGCCTTCGAACAGCCGTAAAACCCCATCGCCTGGGGGGTATGCTCGTCACGGATGCGCTCCATCTCGTCGACGATCAAGTCGTAGGCCTCGTCCCAGGATGCCTCTCGGAACTCACCGTCTTCGTCGCGGATTAGCGGGTCGGTCAACCGGTCCTCGTCGTTGACTGACTGCGTCGCCGCACCACCCTTGATGCAGATGCTCCCCTCGTTGACCGGTGCGTCGGCCCACGGTTGGAAGTTGACTTCGCCGTCGTCGTCTTGCTTGATCTGGATACCGCACCCGACGCCACAGTACGGACAGATCGTCTTGACCGGCTCCTCGCCTTCGTTAGACATGATACCCCCTCTTCGGTTTGTGAATCATTATCATTCGTAACGAACCGAGCCACACGCATGAATCTTGCTCATGGTCTCAGCGTCCACGCTGGGCCCCGAGCGGACGATCGGGGGAAACGTTGAGGGGGCCGGCACCGCTACGTGGATGGGATGGAACTCACCGCAGCGGTCGTCGACGAGAAGGTCCGGGCATACCCGGACGTCCAGCCACTGTCGGCGGTCGAGGAAGACCACGTCGAGATGCTCCCGGACGTCTTCGCGCGCGGCGACTACAGTCCCCGCGACGCCGAATGGGTCGTCCGGTGGTACTTCCGTCGGTACCTCGGCGCGTATCCCGACGCCGAACGCCGCGCGACCGAGTCGACCTACGGCGAGAACGACTTCGAGGCGGTCCGCGCGGTCATCGGAGCCACGATCGATGCGGGTGATCCCGGAAGCAAACTCGACCATTTGACGAGTCTCGCGGGCGTCGACGTCCCGGTCGGGTCCGCGTTCCTCCAGTTCCTCGATCCCGACCGGTACATCGTCCTCGGCGAACGCGAATGGACTGTCCTCGGCCGGACGGGAGCCGTCGACGAGGAGTATCCGGATTCACCGACGATTCCGCAATACGTACGGTACCTCGAGAGCTGTCGCAGTGTCGCCGAGGACTGTGACTGCACCCTCTGGGAACTCTATCAGACGCTGTGGCTGCTGGGGACGGAGTGAGCCCTCGCAGCCGCCGGTCTGCCACTCGTCCCCTCCGAACGGAGCCCGCCGGTTTGTCGGTCGTCCAGAGAACAACGTGATCTGCCTGCCCAGTATCGAGCAACTGAGCAGCAAGCCACACGAGTACCGTGTCCGCTTTCTCGGTGATGTCCTCGTCGCGGTCGGTTTCGTTAGCGATGAATTGGCGTGCTTCGTCCATCGCCGTCTAGACGAGTGGATCGGTGTAGTCGAGGTCGTCGGCGACGACGATTCAACTCTCCTCGAATCTATCGGAATAGGGAATGTTCCCTGAGGGGTACTCGTCCGCTACAAATCCCTCTCAGTGGTCTCGGCCAAAATGAGTCAGGCCGGTTCAGAGCCGTTCGATGCTCCCTGCGACGCCGAGTCCGGTGACCTCGTCGTTCTAGTCGGTGACGTCTTGGAGGTCGACTGGTTTCACGGAGACTTGTGACATGTTAAATTCTATTATAGCCGGGAGTCTGGTTATCACTATCTTTGGACTTATTGGGCTATTCCCCGTGTTGCGGCGGTTCCAAGCCAATTATGCCACCAGGTTTAGAACCCGGTATACACGCTTCATTACTAATGGAATCTCATTAATCGCCGTCGCAATCGCAACTGCACACGCAGTCCTCGTTGTCGGCTGGCTAGTTGTCGGACCTGACTGGATTTTTGATGCTGTCTTCCGGACAGCCGTACTTGGCCTGCTTTCTCTTGCGATGCTTGGGGCTGTAGTCGTGGTAATAGTGGTAGTGCTTGGGTTCGTTGAAGACAATTTAGAAGCGGCAACTAACATAGAGCGGGAGTCATGACGGAGGGAGATAACACATCCGAAGAGTTTGAGAGCCGTCGAGAATTCTTAGCTGTCGGCATTGGAGGCGCCATGACAGTCGTCGGTATTTTTGGATTCATTGGGTTCGGTGGCAGATATGGTAATGGATCAATCGGCGAGATTATCGGTCAACCTAATATTGACCGGATAGGAATGCTCATCTCAATTCTCTTGATGGTCTCCGGAGCTTGTCTGGTTCATTGGTCTGATCGATTCAGTTGACTCAATCAATTCTCTCCATATACATTATCAATGCGTAGCATGAGCTGAGAATCAGTTGGTAGTAGCTGAGAACCCGATTCCACCAGCCACTATAACCTGACTAAGGTTACGACCCCGAGTCAAACTGGGCTTCTGGGTAATATCCGGGGTACTCTCGTGTTCTTCTCGGTCGTTGTGGTTCGGCAGCGAAGAGTCGCAGATTTTGAGCGGTGACGTTCGGTACTGGTACCTCCCCTCCTGTTTTGTGGTCTTTAATCCTGTTCTCAATACGCTCCGAATCCAGACCCAAGCCTCTAGATTCTGTATATCGGCATGTGATTTATTGCGTATTCGCCGAGTGTGGGCTGCATTTAGCTTGTTTGCAACTGACTCCAACGGTCAGTTGCACACAGAGTATGATTGGATATCTAATAATAACACTGAGTCACGCCAAATTCGAGAGCTTAGAATCAACAAGACCCTCAGCAACCTGGTTAGCGCCGGAATCACGCGAGCCCTTCCACACATGAGTCTGGCATTGTCGCGCGCGTGCTAGCCCGGACACAGTATATTCCGATGCACCGTGCACAGGTTACTGGACCGAACAAAGAGTCAACAAAATGTCGGGTGCGTTCTGGTGGTACGTCACCTTCGACGTTCGCGGCGAGGGACTCGAGCTCGAATGGTTTGCTACCCGAAAACGACGACACCGCTTGTGGCTTCTACGGCGTGGCGTTTGTGAAGAGGTGGATAACGGGTACCGTCCGGCGGTGCCTGGGTTTCCCTGCTAACACTGTGTCCGCACGTGACCGCCTGTTCCGATACAGGAGAAACCAGACCCAGGTGTCGAGGGGGCCAAGTCACTTCACGAATCATTCCTTTTGGGTGAACTGATTTGCTGGCCATAATGTTTATCTGGCCTGTAATTTTGATTCCCTAATATGAAAGACGATGGTAATCACCAATGGATTAACAGCGGCGAAAGGAACCACCAGACTCACCTCGGTCGACGACACCTTCTCGGACTTCTCGGCACCGCCAGCATCGGCCTCACGGCAGACCGCGCCACCGCCACGACCGACGACGACTCACGTGAAGTCACCAGATTCGACGGCGACGGCAGCATCGAAAGCCCCAGCCAGCTCGAACAAGCCGTCCTGACATCCACCATCGCAGCCAGTACCACCGATCGCTCGTTCACCGGCGACTACGGCCACGCCGAAGTCTTCACCGACGCCACCCCACTGCTGGGATTCCCGTCGAACGGCGACACCTATGGCGTCATCAGCACCGGCGTCGCCGAAGACGCCCCCGGCGACCCAGACGAGTTCCTCTCGACCGGGTTCTTCAGCGACGGCGCCGGCGACCTCCCGGTCCCCGGCACTGGTGACATCAACGACGCCAGCTATCTTACCGTCACATTCGACGTCCCGGAGGACGCCACCGAGCTCGCCTTCACCTATCGATTCGCGAGCGAAGAAATCCCATTCTTCGTCGGCAGCGGCTTCCAGGACTACTTCGCGTTCGAACTGGAGTACCCCGACGGATCCAGCGAAAACGTCGCCGAACTCCCCAACGGCGAACCAGTCACCGTCGACAATGCCGCCTCCTACACCAGCCAGCCCAGCGACGTCGCGTTCAACGCGGCGACCCCACCTATCACCAACACTGTCGACGTCACAGCCCACCAGGGCGAGCAACTCACCGCGAACGTCGGCGTCGCCGACGTCGGCGACACCGCCTACGACTCCGCCGTCTTCCTCGATGCCGTCGGGTTCGACGTCGACGCGGTCGGCGACCCGACGATAGACAGCCTCGACCTCCCCCCAACCGCCATCGAGACCGACGACCGAGCCAGCTTCAGTGTCGACGTCACCCGGAACGGAACCCCAGCAGACGACATCGAACTCGACGCCAGTGTGACGGTGAAACGTCGCGGTTCCACCATCACCACCACCAACGCATCCATCGACCGCACCGTCAACGACGACGGCACCGTCAGCTTCGAGGGCAGTCTCCCACGAGCTGTCGACGTCGCCTCCACGCCGGAGGGCGTCGAACTCACCGCCGATATCGCCCTCACCAGCGACGGCGCCGCACTCGGCGACCCGATTGCGACTTCGACGTTCGCCTTCCAGACCGTAGACACCGTCTTCGGGGTCGCTGCGAAACCCAACGACGTCACCCCTCAGAGTCTCTACACCTGGAGTAATCTCGAAGCGTTCCTCCGCGACCAGGCCGAATACGTCAACCGCTACTACGCCAGCGGCTACGGCGCCATGGGTGCGAAAGGGTTCGCGTTCCAGTGGTTGAACGTCGAGGGCGACGACGTCCTCGACGACGACGGCTACCTCGAACTGAACAACGGCTACGATCACTACGACGACGGTGGCAACGTCCCCGACAACTCGCAACGGTTCGTTCAGGAGGCACTGGACGTCGCGGCAACAAACGCCGACGTCGATTACGCCGACTACGACACCGCTATCGCGACGAACGCTCCGTATCAGGCGGAACCGACGCACGTCTTCAGTCGGTCGTTCTGGCGTGGCACGCCGCTTCCACGAATCAACCTTCCCGTCGTCAACAAGACCATCGACCTCGGCGAACCCTCCGCGCTGGAACCCTTCGACACCGACGGCGGACTCATCGACGGCATCTACGCTCCGCTCAGCGAAGATACGTGGCTCCACGAGTTCGGGCACGGACTCGGCCCTGGACTCCAGATCGGGTTCCCCGACCTCTACGACATCGACTCGCCATTCCAGAACTTCGGGAACGTCCAGGGATGGGGACTCATGGGTGGCCGCGACGGAGAAATCATCGGCGCGTTCAACCGCTCGCTCGGCAGCAATCCCTTCGACGACGAGGGCTGGCTGAACGAATCCATCACCACCCACATCATCGATGACGTCAGCGTCGACCTTCCCGCGCTCACCCAGCTGGAACTCGGCGACGACGCCACCTACATAGTCTCCGTTTGGGCGTACGTCTCCGTCGACATCGGGTTCAAGATTCCCGACGTCGACACCGACTGGCAGCTCGGCATCTTCCTCCTCGAAGGCCGCCCCGGCGGGAATGCCCCCTTCACGTCGCCGTTCGGCTCGCCAGTCCCCCTCTCGCCCGATCCGAACGACCGAGATGGCGTTGCGCTCTACGAGTTCGGTGTCATTGACCTCGACGTCGACACTGACGGTATCAAGCAGATACTCGACGACATCGTCAACCGCCGCGTACCGGACATCACGGTCGATGACCTCGACGCCGTCGACATCGACTACGTCCCGCCATCGCCCAACCGCGCGGACGAACCGACGCTCCAGGGAGAGGGCGACGAGTACTATCAGAGCGGTGCCGCGACCACGTTCGAACTCACCGACGGGCTGGACGGCTCCGAGGCAACCGTCGAGCTCAGTCGAGATACCGCCGAGCTCGGCGACACCGTCTCGTTCGTCGTCGAGGTATTGAGTGCACTCGAAGACTACATCGACTCGCAATTGAGCGGGGAAGAGGACCCGCTTCCGACCCTCGACGTCCTCGCTGAGACGCCTGACGGCCGCCGTGTCGGCTTCGACGCGGAGACGGGCGAGGTCATCAACGAGGTCGACGGTGCCCGCGTCAGCGGAACCACCAACCGCCGCCGCGTCACCGTCCCATCCACGGAGGAGGTGGACGTGACGGTCTCCGCCGGCCGGTTGCGGCGCGAGCTCTCCGAACGCGGCATCGAGCCGCCTGAGACCATCGAGTACGAGCGTCGCGTGGTCGCCGAGGAGACCGACACGCTGCGTTCGCGTGATGGCTTGCCGTTCTTCGAGGGTCGCACGGTCGTCACGGAATCGACGACGGTCGGGGAAACCTCGGAGCGCGCCATCAGAACGGTCGACCTCGATCTGGCGCCAGACACGCTCAATACCGGTGCGAACGGCGAGTTCGTGACCGCCTGGATCGGGTTCGATAGCGACGTCGATCTCGCCGCGTTCGAGCCGGCGCGCGTCCTCGTCAGCGGCGTGCAAGCGGTTCACGACGACCAGTATGGGTTCGTCCGTAACCCGCCGGTCGAGGAACGAGACGGGCGCACGTACGTTCAGGTCAAGCTCCCACGGGAGGAGCTGACCGATGCGCTGGAAGTCGGGGACGTCCGTCCACAAGTACTCGGCCGGCTGGCAGACACGCTCTTCCGTGGTCGCGACACGCTCGCCGTCATCTCGCCTGGTGCCGATGGGGAAAGCGGTTCGGACGCTGGCGGCAATGACGGTGCTGGAAATGGTGCAGGTGGGAAAGGCGGCGACAACAGCGGTGGCCGCGGAGGTAAGTAGAAGGATGGTGGCGTTCAACGAGGCGGTATGATGCACGCGGACCGCCGCGTAGTCGTGGTGGTTGCCACCATCACGGTCGCTGTCCTCCTCGGCGCAGCGGCAGCGAATACCGCAGCCTTGGCAGCAACCCCTTCCGACGAGGCCGCGTCCACGGTGGCGAGCACGACCGACCGGGCTGGCGACGCTCGACCCGCTGGTTCGGATCACATCCCACCTGAGCGACCGACCGAGAACGTCACGGCACGGTTCCAGATCTCGGTCAGCCCAGACACGACGACCGGCACGTTCCAGGTCGTGGTTATCTATCCGGCACGGACCGAGGCCGAAGCCGCAGCCGCCCGGAACGGCTCGCTCGACCCGGATTGGTTCCGCGGCAAAGAACGCGTCCAGGGTGTCTTCGACGCGCGGAGCGATGGCGAGGAGAGCCTCGCGAACGGTTCGACGACGGTCAATCACGCCGCGACGCTCGCGGGCCGAGAGCCGACCAACCCGGAACACGGGTGGGTGACGGTTCGGTACGAGACGGCGTGGTACGGGTATCTGGACGGCGACACCGACCTTCGCATCGATGAAGCGTACCTCTCGGCCGTCGAAGCGGACTGGGAGCTCAGGGTCGCCATACCGTCGGAATGGAAGCCACGCACGGTTGCCGGAGACCCAGTCCGGGAACCAGCGGGCCAACAGCTCACGCGGTATCGGTGGACGACGACGGACTCGCTCACTCCACCTCTCCTGGTGGTCGCGGACCCAGTCACGACACAGTCCGAAGAAGGCTCGCCCCTCGGTGTCAGCGCCGGGCTCGTCCCAGCAATCGCCGCTCTCGTGCTCGTCCTCGCCTGGGCTCGACGAAATACCGGAACGGGTTCGAACTGACACCTCCCTCCTGAACGTCATTGTCCGGAGATTCGCTTTCGCGCAGACAGTCCACGCACTCAGTGGCAGGGTCGGCATCCCGCTACGAACACACCGGTATGCTGGGTCTTCCCGGTTCAGCACGCGGATTCACGTGGCTAGCGCCGTCAGTAACAATCACTAAGTAGTACGTAGTCCATCACGATAGCAGAACCCCGCAAAATCACGCCGCTTCGAATCGGGGAACCCTAACGCAACCTCACTTCCTCGGAACCCACCGCGAGCCCACCACACACCCACGCTACACTCCATGTCCAACCGCGAAAACCCTGGATTCGAGCCCGCAAACGACGGCATCGACAAGACGCGCTGGACGACGATGAATCTCGACGACATGCGCCAGCACTTCCAGCGCCACATCGCACCCGACGCTGCCCAGGACGGCATCGACACCAGCACCGAGAAACCAACCTACAGCTGGCTCTCCGACAACGACCACCGCCCGTTCATAACCGCCCTCCGCCGCAACCACGACCTCCCGTTCGACGAGTTCTGGAGCGACTATATCTCCGAGGACGCCGCATCCTGGGACTACGACTGGGGCACCGACGACCACGAGACCATCGAGGCCCTCGAACACTTCCTGGACCGACGGCAGAGCCGCTACCAACTCGCCGACTCCAGCGTCGACACCCTGCGGTATCGCCTGAATGGCTACGTGCGGGCGTTCAAGCTCGCGAACGACCACGCGCGCCTCCTGGACTCCGTCGGCCGGGATTCCGACACACCAGCGTATCAGGCCGTCGACGAGGTGTTCGCCGCCTTCGACTACCTCAACGAGGCAACGGGAAAGAGCGACACCACCATCAAGCGGATTGCCGACATCGTCGACGCCTTCTACTCCCACCTCGTCTCCCGCCGTCTCGCCGGGACGAATCCCGCGAGCGGGCTCGACGACGAGTTCAAATGGACAACCGGCGGCAGCGAAGACCCACCAGCCCTCGCAGCCGACCAGATTCGCGCACTCTACGACGCCACCGACTCGCCTGACGACGAACTCCTGATAATCGCGCTCGCCGCCTGGGGGTTGCGCGCTGGCGAGGCCGCCGGCCTCCACGTCAATCAGATCGAGGACCTCACCGCCGACGTCCCCCGCATCGTCTTCGAGGAACGCAAGAACGGCCCAGGGTCGGTCTCGATGCTCTACGGCGTGAACATGCTCGAGGACCGCCTCGCGCAGATGAGCGAGCGCGACTCCTGGTCGGGCTACCTCTTCACGAGCACGCGCGAGGACAGCGAGCACGTCTCCCGACAGACCGTCTGGCGGCGATTCCAGGCCCTCGCCGACGACGCTGGCCTCCCAGAGCGCATCGACGGTGAGCGACCGTCGCCGCAGCTCTGTCGGCGGTTCTGGTACGACCGCTACTCCGAGACTCTGGAAGAAGTCATCGTCGGCCTCGACGAGATAGCCGCCGAGCAAGGAAGCAGCGACCCCGAGCTCGTCCTCCGAAACTACCTGTCCGAAGACCGAGCACGTCGACTCCGACGCGAGGCGATGCGTGAGAAGTTAGCTGTCGCGTTCGAGTAATCGGTTTACTGTAGCAGAACGGTTTAGACTGCTGCTTTTGACTCCCTCCTACCTCTGTAGGGAACTGGACTCTCGTAATCGACTTCGCGTTTCGACCGCTTGGTGTCGTCGTCGACGTCGAAGTGGAGTAGGACGTGCGCGTACTCGTGAACCAGCGTCCGGGCGAGATCGGCGTCGTTCTCCCGATTCCGAACCTCGACACGCGCCTGCATATCGACGAGACTCAACTGCTCGCAGATGCCCTTTGCCTCACCGTGAGTCCACTCGTCGGCCGGAACGATCCGCACCGTCACGCCGAGTTCGTCCACGGCGTCGGTCAGTTGGCTGACGAGGTCGCCGACACCGCTAAGCGGATAGCAATTGTAAGGTTCGAGTGAGCCCTCGATGACGACCTGGGATGAGCGCTTCCGAAACGAGGAGTATCCGACGAACCCGGACCCATCGCCGGTCCTGGAGCGGTATCTCGACGCGTGCCCGGATGGCCGGGCGCTTGATATCGCGACGGGCACGGGCCGGAACGCGGTGTTCCTCGCATCGGAAGGGTATCGTGTCGACGCTCTCGACCAGTCCCGGGAGGGACTCCGGACTGCTCGGGAGAACGCCCGCGACCGGAGCGTCGCCGATCGCGTCGACTGGATTCAGGCGGACGTCGGGAGCTACGAGTTCCCGCCGTCGACGTACGACCTCGTCACGATTAGTTTCTATCGCGCCGTCGACCGGTTCCCGGATATCAAAGAAGCGTTGACGCCAGGCGGCGTTCTGTTCGTTCAGCACCATCTCCGGACCGCCGACCCAGTCGAGAGCGGGCCGGACGGCGACCGCTATCGCTTTGCATCCAACGAACTCCTGCACGCGTGCCTGGACCTCACAGTCCTCCACTACACCGAGCGAACCGACGTCCGTGAGGACGACCACCGGAGCGCCATCGCGGAAATCGTCGCACGAAACACCTCGGGCCACCACCAATCCTACCCGGAAATCGACTGGGACTCCCTCTGAAAACCCAGGGATGAGAAGGGCTTAATATCTTTGCCCGACGGTACCTTAGACGATGGGAGAGGCCGATACCGAAACCGACGCGAAAGCGGCACTCTCCGACTACGCAGTTCTCGACGGTGAGACCGCGATCACCGTCGATGCCCTCAACGCAGAAATCAGCGAGGTGCTTGACGCGACTGAGGACCTCTATTTCGATTACGTCGTCGGTGACGTCAGCGACTGTCGTGAGGCCAACGGGAACGTCCACTTCGATCTAAACCACGAAGACAACAGCATCCACTGTGTGCTCCTCGGCTATCGGCGTAGTCGCGTGGACGCCGAACTCGAAGACGATTTGCGGGTCGCGGTGAGTGGCGATCTGACCTATTACAAAGCTCGGGGGAGTTGTTCGGTGATGGCCGACGACGTCGTCGAACTCGGTGACGGCAACTATCAGGAAATCTACGAAGAGAATCGCGAACTCCTGGCCAAGGATGGGCTCTTCGAAGCGGCCCACAAGCAATCGCTACCTGCACACCCGGAGACGATCGGACTCGTTACAAGCATGGATAGTGACGCCCGTGAGGACGCGGTCACGAGCATTCACTCTCGCTATCCGGATGTGGATATCATCGTGCAGCACGCGACCGTCCAGGGTGACCGGGCGATGATGGAGTTGATGGAGGCGATCAGCGAACTCGACCGTGACCCGGAGGTCGACGTGCTCGTCCTCACACGCGGCGGTGGTGCGGATACGACGCTCCGCGTGTTCAACGAGACACCGCTCTGTCGGGTGATCTTCAATACGGAGACGCCGATCGTGGTCGGCATCGGCCACGAACGTGACCGAACGCTCGCCGAGGAAGTCGCCGACCAGCGCGTCATGACGCCCACGCACGCTGGCGACGTCGTCCCCGAGAAGCAAGCGTTCGTGGAAGAACTCGACGAGGCCGCCATGGAACTCGAAGAGACGTTTGCCCGCCACGCCGAGCGGGAACTCGTGGAGACGATGGAGACGCTTGAGGGTGCGTTCGCGACGCACGCGAGAGACGTCGTCGGGACTGCGAGTACGGGTCTCGACAGTGCGCTGGAAACCCACGCCAGTCGAGATTTGACGGAACTCCGCAATCGTCTGGACCACGCCTACGCCTCACTCGAACAGGCCAAGCAGCTCGAAGCGGAGAAGGAAGCAGCCGTCGAGGAGGCTGTTGAGACGACCCACGCGCAAGCCACGGTAGACCTCAAAATGGAGTACGAGCGCAAACTGCGATGGCAGCGTGCCGCCATCGCCATCCTCATTCTATTGTTGATGGGCCTGCTAGCGTATATCCTCATCTGAAAGACAGCCAACGACATGAGTGACTCTGAACCCAGTATCGACGCTGACGCATCGATCTCCGAGAAAATGGACCGAGTTTACGAGATTATCGAAACCATCGAAGACGGCGAGGTCTCGCTCGAACGCGCAAAGCACCTTCGCGACGAAGGCCGTACCATCCTCGAAACCGTCGAAGAAGACATTGACCTCGGCGACTCGACCATCCTCGAACGAGAATAGCGAGACCACGATAGCCGATTAGGGTACTGCAGTGAGCCGTGAGAGGGGTATCTCAGTTGATCGTCTCCCTCGCGCACAACCTCGATACACATTGCGGATCTTCGGAGTTCACTCTCGTTTTCAGAACAGACGGCAACTCTGCGACCCTTCGTAGCCGTTGAGCAGACACTTGCAAACCCTACTAGAGGTACACGTCGGTCCACATCTCTAATAGAGTTCAAGAACAGTCAGCAGGGACGCAAACTACAGAGGACGTTGTGACACATCTCAGGCATCGGTTCCGTCTGGAGTATGTCCGGTCTCCTGAAGATTGCTGAGAACTTGGTCAATTGTTTCGAGGATGTCGTACAGATTTTCCGTTGTTCGGCCGCTGCTGAGGAAGTCGTTGCTATCGGTGTTTTCGACGAGGAGGTTGGCATGGGCGACGTCGTTTCGGAGGTCGGTAACTTCGTGGAGGCGAGAACTGGCGGAGCCTTTTATTGAGAATCCGCAGGTCTCCCAGCAGTCTTCGACATTGATCACGATTGTTTCGAGCGTGGAGAATTGTGCGTAGTGAATCTCAGTTAACGCTACGTTGGCGGATTTTGCGTCTTCATATCGGTCTTGGATGTTGTCGAGTTTGTTTCCGGTGACGGATGTGTTCTTCCAGTTTGGAGCCTTGTCGATGATGAGTTCACGGAGGTGCTCTTCGAGGTATGTGATGCGATCGAAGAGGTAGATACGGGTGGGCGCGGTGTTGAGATCTGCGCGAGTGAGGATACCGGTGACGTTGTTGTGGCCGCCGAGGAAGTACACTGGTTGCTCGATGAGTGCGTCCAGAACGTCGGGTAAGCTAGCGTCGCCGCTTATCATGTGATCGATGGTGAGTGGAGTGAGGTGGTCGTCGAGGGTATCGCCGTTGTCGTCGACTGTGACGTCGTCTGTATGGATGAAGCCGATTGGACCGTCGTCACTGTAGATTGGAGCGGCGTCGTACCCATTCTCGTCGAGCCATGCGGCGGCCTCACTTGGGGGTGTATCGTTTTGGAATTGTTCGACGGATCGAGTGGCGAGTTCCCCGGCGGTACAGTTGTAGAGGTCACGCGGCATGAAGGGAGAATTGCATCTGGGGGTACTCAACCCTGGGGCTCGACAGACATAGCGGTGAGTCTTTCCACCACAAGTTTAATGCACAATAGACATATATTCTATTGTAGTTATGCCTAAAGGGCATTTTACGTCGGCGGGGGCGAGCATCGAGCACGGGGATGCGAGCATGCTCTTTCCTGTAGAGGAACTTGACGGGACAGTACTCACGGGTCGAGATGCGGAACTGGCTCTCGCCAATACTGACAGTGCAGCTGTCATCGTTATTGCGCCGACGAGCTTGGCGAGTAGTTACTTCCTCACCCAGCACGGCCTCACTGCCATTCCCATCGACGAGCTTGTACCCGCGGTGCGGTCACGACTTGCCGGCGCACTGGACAAGCCTATCGAGACGTTCGACCTCATCCAGATCGGCAAGTGGGCCACCGACAGTCCCGACCACTCCCTCGCCGAATACACTGACGCGTGACCAACACTCTCGACGCGCACTGCCCACCGAACGCCAAGCCCCGTATAAACACTCCCGATGACTGAGATAATTGCGGACGACTACCCCGAGGCAGCACCGTACATCCAGGACGCCGTCGACGAACATGGTGAGGAGTGGGTGCTTGAGCACTACTACGAGCAACTCTACCCACTTACCCGATTGATGGATATGCCTGAAAAAGAGGAACTCCCGTTCTACGACGAAGCCGAACACGACACGATGACCGAGGACGAACGAGTTGCGATGTACCAAGCATGGTCGGAATACCGGGAGAATCTCCGCACCAGTACGAAACCCGGAGAGTGATTCACACCCGATATTTTTGCCGGTGGTGCTCCTTGGCGTGATTTATCGATTCAGATCGAGCGCGGGGTATCCTACTTGGGCTCGCGTGCGGTGACGCCCTTGGGCGACCTGTTGAGTTCTCCTCCAGTTCAGTGATCACCGCCGAGTACGGCCAACTCGACGAGATGGTCGGACAGGGAACGTGGAATCAGCCAGCGGGCACCATCACCGATGACACCGAACAGGCGTTGTGTATCGCGCGCAGTCTCGTCGATCACCAGCGGTTCGACCCCGCTGATATCGCGGCTCGGTTCGTCGACTGGTACAACACGAATCCGTTCGACATCGGCCGGATGACCCTCCGCTCGCTGAGTCGGCTTGACAAAGGCGCCGCCTGGGACGAAGTAGGTCAGGCCGTCTGGGAGCAAAGTTCAGAAGGCAGCAACGCCGGTAACGGGAGCGTCATGCGGTGTCCCCCGCTTGCGATTCCGTATGCGACCGAGTTGGACCGCCTCGTCGAGGTGAGCCGGCAGTCCTCGCAGATCACGCATGCCGACCCGCGGTGTACCTACGGTTGTGCGATTCTCAATCGGACACTCGCCGGCTTGCTCACCGGGTCGGACACTCCCTTAGGGGATGCACTCGACGACGTCGGCACAGAGGCTCCCGATGAACTCACTGCGGCGCTCCGACCGCTCGTACGTGGTGACTCCCCTGCCTCCCTGGAAACGTCGGGGTACGTGGTGCACTCGCTCCAGACCGCACTTCACGACGGATTGAACGCGGAGACGGCCGAAGATGCAATCGTGACGGCCGTGAATCGTGGCGGCGACACCGACACGATCGGCGCGATCGGTGGCGCCGTCGCTGGTGCGAGGTTCGGCGCAGCCGGCCTCCCTGACCGATGGGTTACCAGGATCGACGACGCTGAGGAACTCGCATCCCTCGCCGAGGGACTTCTTGAGGTCGAGTGATGTACGTGCTTGCGTTCGATCGCGACTGGACTGTCGACGTGAACCCACATCCACGACACGAAGCAGTCCCGCTTGAGTGGGTGCAGTACTGGGCGCACGACACCGACCACGAAGTCTGGGCGATCGGCAACCAGGACCTCGTCGACGAGGCGGACATTCCCGGTATCGTCGAGTGTGTTCGGCGCCGTGACGGAGACATCGACGCGCTCGGAGAGCAAGACGAGGCGGGCTACTACGAGTGGTGGCCCGAGCGCGAACACCGCTTAGAGATTCTTGCCGAACTCTTCCCTGGAGCAGCGGGATACGTCGTCGTCGATGACCTGGATTTGAGTCACGTCGACGGCTGGGAGCACCATCACGCCTGGGAATTCGTCGATCGTATTCGACGCGACGAACTTCCGCTGGACACGCCGCCGTCAGACTCGTCATGAGTTGACGAGTCAAAGCTCTCAAAGACCGAGTCACCGGTTTGTGTCCCTTGAGTCACGGAGTTCTACCTCCGCTGTTCAGTACGTTTCGATAGGTTCTACTGGGTTGGTTCTGGAGCCGAGAGTTCGACGTACTCTTGTTCCCAGTCGCGGCGGGCTTTGAGCTCGCGCTGGCCGCGCCGGGTGATTGCATAGTAGTTCGTTCGCTTATCGAGTTCGCCTTTTTCGACGAGGCCTTTGTCGACGAGCGTGTCGAGGTTCGGCTAGAGCCGGCCGTGGTGGATCTCTTTCTCGTAGTAATCCTCGAGTTCGTCTTTGATGGCGAGGCCTTTGGGTTCGTTGAGGCCTGCGATGGTGTACAGGAGGTCGCGCTGGAAGTCAGTCAGATCATAAATAACTAAATATAGATACATTGAGTATTATGGCACTGTCTAGTTAGCGCAGATTGAGGAACAAGCAGGTCGTTGAGTAACTTGTCCAGAGATGCTCGTAGACCTACTCAACGAGACGTATAACCGGGATTTAGAAGAAGTTTGGGAGCGCGAGCGGACGGCAACGTTGACGAGACGCGGAGCGTCTCGTTCGCACACCAGAACGCGGAGCGTTCTGGGGACGCCCGTTAGGGCGTTCGCCGTCCGCCTCCACCAGACCGGTTGTTCGCTTAGAGAAACAACAACGATTCTCGCGGAACTAGGCGTCGAACGCTCTCACGGAGCGGTCTGGACCTGGGTGCATCGGCTCGCTGACAGCGGCTGCGACCCGCCGACGGCGCAGCCGTCGCGGGTCGCCGTCGACGAGACCGCTGTCAAGATCAACGGCGAACAGTCGTGGCTGTACGCTGCAATCGACGTTGACACGAAGTTGATCCTTGACGTCGCATTGTTTGGTCGGCACCGCACCGATCCAGCGGCTGCATTCCTGCACTGACTGACGGAGAAACACGACTGCTCGGAGGCTATGTTTCTCGTCGACCAGTACGGCTATTGGACTGCCCTCGCCCGCTTAGGGTTGAGCGGTCGGGTGAACTATACCGAGCGAAACCTCATCGAGAAGTGGTTTCACACGCTCAAGATGCGGGTCGACCGCTTTCACAACTCGTGGGTGGGCAGTCGGCGGAGCGTCCGCGAGTGGCTTGCGCGATTTATGCACTACTACAACCATCAGCGACCGCATCAAGCACTTGATGGACGCACGCCAGCTACCGAGGTGCTAAACTAGGCACTGTCTAGTTTAGCACCTTCGCCGGCGTTGGTCCGCTGAGCGACTGATGCGGTCGATGTAAATTATGTACTGCACGAACACTGCAAGCCACCGGCGAACGCTCGGCCGACTGCCCACCCACGACTGATGGAAGCGGTCGATACGCATCGCAAGCGTCTGAAACCACTTCTCGATCTGGTTGCGATCGACATAGTCGAGCCGACCGCGCAATCCGATTCGAGCGATGGCAGTCAGATAGCCGTAGCCATCGACCAGGAACTCAGCCTTCGAGAGGTCGTATTTCTCGTCGAGTTCGCGGAGCAACACAGCCGCCGGATCGGTGCCACGCCGAGCAAACACGGCGGTGTCGAGGATCAGCTTCGAATCGAGGTCGATTGCAGCGTACAACCAAGACAGCTCGCCGTTCAGTTTGAAAGCGGTCTCGTCGACCACGACCCGCCTCGGCTGTGCCCTCGGCGGGTCGCAACCGCTGTCAGCGATGCGATGTACCCACTGAAAGATCGTTTGATACGACCGGTTGACGCCGAGAGAAGCAAGAATCGCTTCTGTTTCTCTGAGCGAACAACCGGTCGCGTGGAGCCGGACGGCGAACGCCCAGAGGCGTCCCCAGAACGCTCTGCGTTCTGGTGTGCGAACGAGACGCTTCGCGTCTCGTCAACGTCGCCGTCCGCTCGCTCCCAATATTCATCTAACTCCCATCATACGTCTCGTTGAGCAGGTCTGCGAGCATCCTAAGGGGACTACTCAACGACCTGCTCGTTCCTCGATTTACGCTAATTAGACAGTGCCATGGAGACTGAAGAATCGCTTGACTGACTGGCCAGCATCATCGCTGACGATATCTCGACAATGCCGAAATAGAGGGATAGGAACCAACATTATAACCGGCTGTTGAACCACAACCTTCGGAGGATGGTGCTCTTTGGCCTGGGTACAACGTTGAAGGGTATGAGATTCTCTGGTAGAGCTCTGCCTGTACTTATCGTAATCAGATTCGTGGTGCTCACCCACTGTTCAAGCGCGGTTCCAGTAACCGAGATGCGAATAGAGCCGAGATGTTACTTGTGACAGTTACCGATTGTTAACTGTAGGACTCAATAAGATTTGGTGGAGTATCGGCCTCATCGACGTCGACGCTCGATTCTCATCCAAACTGGGGTTTGCGCGTGTCTTTGAATGGAATCAGAATTGGTCCGGGGGTCTACAACAATTCTTTTATATACACATCATAGTATGATGAATATGTTAAATCTGGGCGTTCGCAAGCTATTCGGCGGGGTTGTCTTATTAGGAGTCGTGTTATTTCTGGCGTATTATCTCATTGGTGCGAACATGGGGATGCAAGGTCAAGATCGCTCGTCGTCAGTGGTGTCGGTTACACCAGAGGTAACAGAAGATGATGGTGAGTTTACTGTGTCTGGTGAATTGGACCATTTCGGGTTCGAGAGTGAGACGGGCGTTATCGAAGGGGTTCGAGTGCGGATTCTGGCAGCTGATAATTCGACGCTGAAAGTGGTTGAGCTGGGAGATGTTGAACTTGCTTCGATTGAACCGGACGCACATACGTTCACTGTGACGACCGACCGAGAACCGGCTCGACTCATCGTGGAGATCGACGCGGTCAGAAACCTCGAATCGGATCTCAAGCTCCAGGTCAAAGGCCGATATCGAGAGGGAGATAATTGGGTGCCCTTCTATGAAGCGCCAGACACCTGGCGCTACGACGTTACACAGCGCGAATCCCGCGTTCTAACCGGTGTGTAGCGGTCAGAGAATCTGCTCGGGGGGTTGGCCCGGTTGGCAGGCGAGTAATCGCAGTGTGTTCTGGCAGAACTGAATCAGAGCTAGAGTTCGTACTATTCGTTGACCTGTTCGCGACTGCTGTCGAACTTCTAACGGAGACACCGCCAAGGCCCAACGCCTCGTAGAACGTGTTGTGTAATTCCATCGTCGAGACTTCCTCGATAGAGAACGGGGTGTACGAGTCATAGAAGATATCTTGGTCGCGAATCTTGTCCGGGAGGCTTCCTTCAGACATCACACTCCACTCGGTGCTCGTGATGGTTTTCGTCTGGCCGTTCTCACGATACTCTAGCACGACTCGTTCGGGCGTCGTATCATCGTCCTTCCCACTGTAAACTTCGTCGACGATTTGTCCGGCCTCGGTTTGGGTGTTGTCGTCAGCTCGTCCCGCGCCGAAGATATGCCCTGACTCATGCACGATGGTTTTCGTCATTTCAGCATCTGAATCGATGTCTTTTGCGAAGACAGCGGTGCCAAAGTCCCACCCGATCAGGCCATCGCCATCGCTGGAAGCAGTCCCACCTCTGATGCCATTGAAGTCGTTTCCTGTTCCAATCATCATATACATCGCCGACTCATCATCGTGCGCGAAACTTCTGATGTTATTTAAGTCCACTCGACCCAACGGAGCCGAGCAGCCCGGAGTACACGGGAGAGCACTACCACGGTCAAGCCTATCCGCCTCGATTTCGTCGTCGATAGTGTAGTCGACTGATAGCCCATAGAGCGCATAGACTTCCTCCGCCTGATCTAACGATCCTGCAAATTCTGACCGGGACACCATCTCAAGGTAATCCACTTCGAATTGATACGATAACTCGGGTTTGGAATCCCGGTCGCGTGGGTCCGCATCCTGGGACTTATCGACAGTATCCCAATGGCGCTCTCCGATATGGAGGTTCGAATGATAGCGCGTCGAATCTCCCGGGACGATTGCCGCACTGGTCGCTGAAGCTGTCGAATCATTCACGTTCGCCTTGTGAATCCCAGCTTGCTCAGACACCCAATCATTCGAATCTAACCCACCCAGGAGATTGTGTTGGTAGAGAACGACGTTATCAGTCCGTCCAACCCCGTAGACGCCATACCAGCCATCCCAGTATCCATCTCCGTCCGTATCGGGATCCAAGGGATCGGACACATACTGATTCCTGCCAGCCTCAACGATCTCCTTCTTGTACGTCCCAGGTTCGTCAGGGATGAAGAACCGAGTAATGTGGAACCATTCCTGGCCATCGGTTAATCCATCATCATCAGTGTCGGGATCCCATGGATCTGTTCCAACAAGAAGTTCGACCTTGTTGCTCATCCAGGTATCCGTTCGTAGTTTGTCGTCTTGTGCGATGAACTGTGTCGAATCTCTCCAGGGAGCCGTACTGTCAGGCGCAGTATCTGGTCGCACAAAGTCGAAGTCCGTCGTGGCGTCCGTCAGTGATAGAATCTGGAAGGGCCCGACAGGGTTCTCACAGAACAGGGCGCCACTGCATGGGAGGTTGGCGACATTGGCGATGTACTTGCGTTCTCGGGATGATCGGTCTCTGAGTGGGTCGAGTAACGCTGCTTCCTGTTGGCGAGAGAGTTGATACGTAACCTCTTTTCGCGGGTCAGTATGGAGTTCGCGTTCTTCGGCGTCCGTGAGACCGTCGCCGTCGGTGTCCTGGACCATCGGATTCGAGGTGGCGAAGAAACTCGATCCGCCATCGGAGTCCCATCGGAGCGGTTGCCCATTCGCTGCTGCTTCGTATCGAACCTTGTTCGACTCCTGCCGAACGTACTCATCGTAGTCCGTCAGACCGTCATAGTCCGAGTCCGTGCGTCGTGGATTCGCCACCACGTCAACCTCCAGTGTCTGTTCCTTGACGTTCGGTTCGAGAACGATCTCTTCACCGTCAGTCAAACCATCACCGTCGGTGTCGACAGTCTGGGGGTCTGACGTGTATCGGTCACCATACGCGCCAACGAACCCCGTAGTTTCTCGATGATTCGTATATTCGTCGCCATCACTATTCGCACTGATGCGCAAGGAGTCCACCGCCAGTTCGGCATCCCCGGAGATAATGTATGTCACTCGGACGCGGTCATCCGCTATTAGTTGAAGATTGTACTTGTTCGCGGTGATGGTCTGCCAACCACTCCCCGAGGTGCTCTCCTCACCGGATTTGGTGTAGATGACTGTTTGTGTGTCACTGGCCAGTGATTCGATGCGGATTGTAACCTCTGCATCTGGGGAATTGAACTGCGTGCGGAGTCGCGTGTTGAGATTCAGGTTCTCCTTCCCACGCAGATCAAATTCCTTCGTGAATTCAGTCCGCTGATCAGTCGTTGCAGTCTGATTCACACCCGACTGGTTCATCGCGTCCATGGTTTCCGAGGTGCTCGATGCGTTCAGCCGCGGCACCTCACCATCTCGATCTGGGAGGTCCGGCAAGGACGCGAGTGACTTGTCACTGATAGCGGTGAGTCCTGCACGAGAGAGGCTGTACACGACCGCATCATGCACGACCAAGGAACCCGATCCAAGTCGCACTCCGATACCCTCGTCACCTCTCGCGGTCGGTCGTGTGGCTTGGACTTCCCCACGCTCCTTCCCAAACCGATAGTAGTTGTCCTGTCCCTCGATGTAGACGCCGTCATCGGAAACGACTGGTCCACTTCTCGGGAACCCAGACAACTCCGTCCGCCATTTGAGCGACCCGTCTGTACGATCGATTGCGATGAGCGAGGCCGTTTGTTGTTCGATCGATCGTTCTCCGCCGACTGCGTAGATTGTCTGGTCGGTGACCGCTATCTGCCCGCCGAATAGGAACTCCCCTGTTGACACGAGTCTCGATAGGGCCCCAGTCCGGAGGTTGACTGTGGTGATGGAATTCCCTCTCGCGATGTAGGCTGTGTCATCAATGACGGCTGGATCGGAGATGGCGATTGGGCGAATCGGCAGGGGACCTCCGCGTTCATGCTCGGAGAGATTATAGGGGCTGCTGGCGGTAGTGGGACGACTGGAATTCGTCGTATTCCGTGGGCGCCCCGCGGTTTCCTTCCACAATAGGTCACCGCTTGCTACATCGACCCCCATTCCAGTCCCGAATTGGTAGAGCATGAGGCTTTGGTCAGACCGAACCGGTGTCCACGTTACTGGGTTCTCCGTCGTTCGCTGCCATTTGACTGCGCCGCTTTGCGTGTCGACGCCCAGTACTGTTCGGTCACGAACAAGCACGACCGTCTCCTCCCCCGCGAGCACCGGATGGGAGGAACCACCAGGCAACAGCAAATCGCCTTCCCTGTCTTCAGTGGTTGGAATCGGTGTCTGCCACGCGAGGTCGCCGGTCCGCTGGTCGATTGCGATGAGGGCAGTCTCGTTTTGGAGGAACACGAACTGGTCGGTTACGACTGGACTAGTCCCGAGCAGAGTGCCATCGATGGTCGTGGTCCATTGTTGTTCGCCAGTCGAGAGCGAATCAGCACGGAGTTCTGTGACGACTGGTGGGACCGGGTCGATGTGATCCGATTTGTTCACCGGGTCCGGACGGTCGATCTCGGAGGTTGCGTTCCCTGATTCACACCACCAGCATGGGTCTGTCCGTTTCCGGGTCGTACTATACATGGTATCATCAACAATGGCGATTCCTCCCCCTGGCCCCTCTCGGAGCGTCCGCGTGTTCGTGAACGCGTCGGGGCCGTCGTTCGATGTCGAATACGTGTGTCTCGGACCATTCCCATACCCTCGCCACACGCCAGAAGCGCTATCGTCGGGTTCCTCAGTCGTGATTCGAGCAATCCCGTTCTCGATCGTTGCCGGGCCACGCCACCCGTTCCGTGTGTCGAACGTCTCGTTGATGCCGTACTTGTCCGGGATTGGGTTCGCAGTCAGGTCCCTATATTGAACTCGATCGAGCACGACGTACGTTGAGAAGTGCGTTGTCGTTGCATGCACCTGGTTGCTCGCTGTATCGACCCGGGTCTCGACGGGTTCGAATCGCAACGACGTCTCATTGAGGTAGTACACTTGGAGGTCTGCTTCGGCTCCAGGCACGGTGCTCTCAGTATAGTTGAACGTCAAGTTCGCGGATTGGAATTGCGCGGGACTCTCGAAGGCGACGTACGAAGTTACAGAGACGTTGGTGACAGGTGAGTCCAGCAGCGGGCGGCGCGTGTCAGTAGTGATGGACACCCCACTGGCGTTCGCACCAGTCGCAGTGACGTCAACACGCACGTCGAGAGTGTCGTTCGTGGTCGTGCTTTGGAAGGTTTCGTTCCCATCGAGGACCCCATCTTGGTCGCTGTCAGGATTTGTTGGGTCCGTGTTGTACGGTGCCTGGAGTTCGATCCCGTCAGGGAGCCCGTCGTCGTCTGTATCACCCTGTAGTGGGTCCGTCCCAGCCGCAAGTTCGTCGCTGTCTGTCAGATTGTCCCAATCACTATCGACGCGCGTTTCGAAGGTGCCGTTCGCAGCTTCTTCGCCCGCAGTCAATCCGTCACCGTCGAAGTCGGTCTCGTTATCAGGAATGCCGTCGTGGTTCGTGTCCGCAGTTGTTGGATCCGAGGGTGAGTACGTAGTTTCATAGCCGTCGCTGAGGGTGTCTCCATCAGTGTCTTTCGCAAATGCATCGAGTCCGTGTTCGCGCTCGTAGGCTGTTGGGAGGGTGTCGTTATCGTAGTCTTCGGCGGCATCACGAATCCCGTTGTCAGCCTGGTTCCCTGGGACACGCGTTGAATTCGAGTCGGGGTCCAACGGATCCGTCTTACTGACCTGCCGTTCGTAGGTATCAGGTAATGAATCACCATCTAACAGCAGGGTGTCTGAGCCCGACAAGACAGCTGCACTATCTCCGTCCTGCTTGTCCTTGCCTGTCTTTGGTTTTCCGTTCCCTCTGGCGTTCTTTCCGTTCTTCCCGTTCTTCCCGTTCTTTCCGGTTTTCTTGGTCTTCCCGTTCTTGCGGTTGCCTTTCGTTTTGGATCGTGTCTTCTGGTTGGGGCTGTGTTTGCTTGCGTACGTGCGTCCGGGATCCGTGACTGTCGCTGTGATTGTATTGCGTTGGTCGTCGAGCGTCACGGTGGCCGTGAAGTATTTCGTAGCAGACTTGTTAGGGAGGTTCTGGAGTGGGACGGTCTGATTCTCACCGTTGATTGAGATGGTGGCGTTTTCGAGATCGTGGACGCGAACGTCAGTCACCGTCCCACTGACCGTGTAGTTGATGGAGGTATTGTGTGCTGGGTCCGATCGGGTGACGATGGTGACGTTGGGTTTGGATGCAGCATCCATCCGGTCGAGGGCCCGCTGTGCGTGGTACCATGCTTGTTCGTACTTATTGAACGCGCCAATCGCGCCTTGTTGATGCAGGCGCTGCCCTTTGTCGAGTGCGCGCTGAGCCTTCTGCAAATCCTTTGTGACCGCCTTGGTGTCGAAAGTCGCTTGCGAAGATCGGTTTTGGAAGATGCTTTCGGCTCGCGTTACCGTTGTCGTTGCAAGTCGCTTGTCAGCTAACAGGAGATATTCGCGTATTTCTGGGTGTTTCGCCTGTTTTTTTGCGGCGAGTTTGCGGTCGATATCAAATGGCGGGGCGTCAGTTCGGTTCCCTGCATAATAGTAGGAGACGGTGTTGTTGAGTGCGCTGAATCCATCTGCGTACTTTTGGTTCTTACTGGTAAGGTTCTTGAGTTCTGCAAGGGCATAGACCCGTGCTTCGAGTGATGTCGTTGAGGGCCGGAGGTCGTCGGCTGTTGTGTCAGACTGTGATTGTGTGGGAAGAGCGGCCGAAGCCGGAACAACTGCAACAGACGTGATCATCAACAACGAAAAAAGGACTGCTGTAATCTGACCGGAATCTAAATTCATAGTTTCTCTCTATCAGTTTTATATAAAGAGATTTTGTTTTAGGATTATAGAAGCTAGTATAGAATCTAACTACCGCAACACCATACGGCACTGTCTAGTTCAGCACCTCCTCGGCGGGGGTGCGTCCGTCTAGTCCCTGATTCGGTCGATTATGGTTGTAGTAGTGTCTGAACCGCCGTAAACACCGTTTTGCGCTTGATTGACTGCCCCGCCAGAACGAGTGAAAGCGGTCGATCCGCATCGCTACGGTCTGGAACCATTTTTCGATGTGGTTCCGCTCGCTGTAGTCGAGGTGACCGCTCAACTCACGCCGAGCTAGGGCAGTTAGATAGCCGCCAGCAACGACGAGAAACTCGACGAGGTCGTCGACTCAGCGTGGCGAGAACCAAGCGACTTCCTCGACCCACTGACTGGCGGTCCCTTCTCCAAGCTACGAGTCGGCCAGTATCGACTCGCGTGTGTTCTCGACCGAGACGATGGGGTGCTCGAAGTTCATCGAATCGAGCACCGCCGAGGCGCTTACACTGCTGACGATTAACCTACCAGTGGTGAGATGGTTAAATGTTGGTTAATGTGATTCGCTCTCCTTGAGAGTTCCAGAAGCGCCAATCGATAGAGACAGGTGAAGCACGTATCGTTCAATACAGTTGGCACCATTGCTGAATGGGGTATCCGCCTCTTTATTAAGGGCCTGAGTTCCGATCTATGAGTATGCCTACTTTGCCGGAGTTCCTAACGAGAGTCCGCAGTAAGTCATTGACTGGCTTGATTCTGATGGCACCACATTACGCTTGGACAGTCCTCTATAGCCGTGCAATTGCAGCGTACTATTGGAGCAATCTCCACGCAACCCCGTCTGCTCGAAACCATCGCCGTCAAAATGCTGTTCAACAATTACGTGATGCTCAAGAGGTATTGTTCCTCTGTCACGGGAATATTTGCCGAAGCCCCTTCGCGGAACGATACGGCCAAAAGGAACTATCTTCTCGTGGAATCAATACGCTCAATGTTAGTTCAGCAGGGTTTGTTGATATGACCGACCGTCGTTCCCCTCAGAACGCTCAGAATGCCGCCAAGGCATATGACATAGACCTCACAGACCATCGATCAGTCAAAGCAACGGATGAAATCATCGAAGATGCTGACCTCATCCTCTTGATGGACTATCGAAACTATCACAACTTCACGAACCGCTTTCCGCAGGCCGCCGAAAGGATGTTTCTTCTTCGGATCTTTGAGCGGGGATCTACGATGCAGCTACCTGATCCACATGGTTACCCTTCGTCAGTATTTGACAACGTCCACGCGGATATTACCGCTTGTATCCGCAGTCTCATTCACGAGTACGGCCAGCTGTCCTTCGAGTAGATTGAAGCAGTCTTGTTTCGATAGATTAGCAGACATACTTACCAGCGGTTTCACTCTCAAGGCGGCCGAACGAAACAGAATTCAACGATTTGATTCGAGCGCGTCGTCGAGGGACTCGATGAGTCGTGAGGCGGTTGACTGGATGCGGTCGAGGCGCTCACGAATGTCCTCGTCGTCTTGGTTTGCCCAGGCGGCGAGGTAGAATCGCGAGTTCTCGGCGTCAAGTCCATAGTGGCGGGCGACGACGTACGCGGTGGCTTCGGCTTCGAGCTCTCGCCGTGGGCGCTCCTCGTCGCTCCTGGTAGGCTCGTGGAGGACGGCGTGGGCGAGTTCGTGGACGGCGACTCGCGCTACTTCAGCCTCGTTCGATTGCACCTCGACTTCGATTGCATCCTCGTCGTGCTGGTAGATGCCGGCGGCGTCGCCGTGAGTCCACTCCTCGCTCGGGACGACCTCGACGGAGAGTCCGCGGTCGACGGCGACCGCCCGAACCCGTTCGAGGAGATCGCCGGAACTTCCGTGGGTCGTGGTGTCGAGTTCAGCGAGTGGCTCGCCGCCAAGGAGCATCCCGGTCGTGAGTTCGTTCGCGTAGTCCTCGTGAGACCGAACGTCGACCCAGCTGGCGTGCAGCCGGCGCTTCCCGCGTTCCTTGCACCATGCTTCGAGTGCTGCGTGCAACTTCGAAAGCGCGTCTTCACGACTCTCGGGTTGGAGTTCGTCTGTCTCTCCAATCGAGGGGCGGAGTGTGATGTTCGCCCACGGACCGGTCTGTCTCGGTGGCTCGATAGTAATCGTGACAGTCATGATGGTGCCTTTCGGCACCTCGCCAGGCGAGCAAGAAATCAGCCCGACGATCTACATGTCTCTGTGTCACCAGTAGTTGAGCAGGAATCTTCCAGAACGAAGAAGAGAAGCGATTAGCCTAACAGTCGCGTCAGTAGCGTTCGTTGCGTTATTCGTCTTCGAGGACGTCGTAGATCTCACGATTCGCATCACGGTCGGCGGCTGCGACGCGCCGCACGAGTTCTCCGCGGATGTCCTCCATCACGTCGTCGAGTGGAGATTCACCCTCGGGGCTTTCCTCTGTGGCCATAGTTCTGGTACTGGTTCGGGCGTGGTTAATCGTTCGGGTCAGTCGACTCGCCAGTCAGTTCCGAAGTTCGACGTGTGGGTTCACCCACGACGATAACCGCCACGGCGAGGAGTTCGAGTGTCAGGATCGTGGCTACCAGAACCACGCCGACTACGACGCGGCGAAGAACATCGGCTTGCAGTATCTCCGGCGCCCCCAGAAATCTTCGATTTCTGGTGTGCGAACGAGACGCTCCGCGTCTCGTCAACGTCGGCAAAACGCAGACGACGGAGGCGCACCCGTAGACGTGCGCTTGAATCGCGGGACGCTGAACGTGAGTGGAGAGTACGATCTCCCCGCCTCATCCGAGACGTAGAACGGGAGTCCACGCGAAAGCCCTCGTGCAGGCGACAGCCTGCACGTCGTCAGACCTCGTCTGACGGAACCCTCAACGAGCGAGTGCGGTCATCGTCCCCGAGCGAAGTAGGGGAGGGTAAATTAGTGGAGGATTGCACGACTCTCCCCGCACCCACCTCGGGGAATACAAACCGCGGTGACGTCCCGTCGGGACTGAATTGTGAGCGTGTTGGACTACTGTTCGCGAGTTGGTTAGCCGATGAGGTCTGTCGGGGTGAATAGCGAGACGTCATCTCGTTGGGCGGCGGTTTCCCGGAGCCCATCGGAGAAACCACTGCGACAGAAACAACAGTAGTGATAGTCGAGGTCGCCGCCGTTCGGGGGCGTCCATTCGAGGTCGCTGGCGCTCCGTTCCAGATCGGATAGATCGCCTTCGTGCATTTCACGACTCGTGTACTTGCATTCGCCTGCTAGGACTGTTCCGTCGGTCGTGAGGCCGACGACGTCCAGTTCGTGCCGTTTGTGCCACCAGTATCCGACGCCCTGGAACGTGTAGGAGAGGAGTGAGGGAAGACGGAGTTGGCAAACGTGCTCGAACATCGGGCCCATGTACTCCGTGAACGAGGGCGCGATCAGTTCCGCGTAGGCGTCATCACCGAGCTGTTGGAGTTTCGCCGATTGGCCGTACACGTACCGGAACCAGAACCGGAAGAGTGGTTCGTTCAGTCGATACCGGCTTTTGCGGGTGCTCGTCGGGTCTGCTGTCACGGGGATATCGCGTTCGACGAGTCGAAACTGGCGGAGGTTCGAGAGGTACGCACCGAGTTTGTTCGAGTCGACCCCAGCGAAGTCCGCGATCTCGCTGGTGGCTCGCTTGCCCATCGCGATGGCGCGAAGGACCGTGTAGTAGGTCTGTGGTTCACGAATCCCGAACTCTGTCCGCAAGAGGAACTCCGGCTCGGTATGGAGCACGCCGTGCTCTGAGAGTATCGTCGTCTGGATATTCTCCGCCAGTGACTTCGAGGACTCAAGCGCCTGGAGGTAGTATGGGGTCCCGCCGAACACACTCCACGTTTGGATGATGTCGTCGGCGTCACTCGCCGGGTAGAGGTGCTTGGCGTCGGAGAGATCGAGCGGTGGGAGGTCGATAGTGGCGGTACGTCGCCCATAGAGGGGGCTACCGTCGCTGAGGACTTTGTCCTCCATGACGCTGATCGAAGAACCGACGAGAACCAGCGTCATGCCGGTTTCTTGGAGATGCAAGTCCCAGACGCGCTGGAGTTTCGACGGGACCGCATCGTCGGATTCGACGAGGTACGGAAATTCGTCGAGGACCACGATCGCGTCTTCCTCGCCGAGTGTCTGGAGGAGTGGTTCCCAATCGCGCTGGATGTTCGCGAGATTCGGATAGGTGTCGGTGGCTGTGTCGATGAAATGCTTCAGTTGGACGCTCGGCGTTTCCTCGGTGGCCTGCCAGTAGACCGCATCCTCACGGTCACGGATCGCTTCACGCACGAGCTCGCTCTTCCCGAGGCGTCGACGACCGTAGACGACGACGAAATCCGCGGTGTCGCGTTCGAACCGCGATTCGAGAAGGTCGAGTTCGGATTCGCGGTTCACGAACTGACGGTGCACCATAGGCGTAATACGATCCGCGCAGATATAGCTCCTTTGATTATCTTAATCCTAATTTAGTTAATCGTAATTTTGTTCTTCGCCGGTGGTGAACGCAATGCAGTTGGAGTAACGGGAAAGCCCGGCGACGAACCACGACGGTGAGTCGTCTGGAACTTGGAGGTGGCGTCGTGTGGAAAACCACCGCCTCCTCGCCTACAATCTCGACGCGCAGTAGTCGGGTAGCTTATCGATCAACTCGATCGTGCTGAGCTACGACATGAGTTCCGTCACCAACCAGACGGACCGCGTCGAGGGCGCGTCGACCTTCCGCAGGGACCTGAGTAAGTTGACCCGCCCGGACGAGAACCCATCCGAGCCGACGTCGTTCCTGAAGGTCATGTCGCGAACGATCCGGGAACGTGCGGAGGGACTAAACGACGACATCGACGAACGCGGCGACGACGGTACAGAAGACCTCCGAAACTACACCACCTCTGTCGCGGAGATGGCCGAAAATCTCGGGTCTATCGAGGAAACGGACGGGGCCGAGTTCGCCGTACTCTGGAAAGGGATGGAGTTCGGGTACGGCACGCAGATAGAACAGTCCCGACAGCTCAAATCGACGCTCAGTAGCGAATCGGACGGCGACCTTCCCGAGCAGTTCGATGCGCTCATCGAGGCGTTCGAACTGTTCGCGATCGGTAAAGAGTACTTCAAGACGCTGTATTACACCCAGGAGGTGTCGAAGCTCTCGCAGACCCTGTTGGTGATCACGCTCCCGGCAATCCTTATCAACGCGTCGACGATTCTCGCGGTCAACGCGCACGTCCTCCCCGATTTCTGGTTGCTTGGCATCCCGCCACTGCAGGTGTTCGTCGCCGCCGCATTCACCGTGTCGCTCGCCCCGTACATCGTGCTGACCGCGTACATGCTTCGCCTGTCGACGGTCGCGCGACTGACGTCGTCCGCCGGCATCTTCTCGCTGAACTGACCTCCGCTCTCGCGTTCGCGACGTTCTCCGCCGCCAGCACGCCGACAGCAGCTCCTCCTCCTTCCTGCCCTGCTCGGGTGCCTGTCGGAACTACCCCGGTCCGCGCACGCATCACGCCCGAGGGCTTCAAGTCTGACTGGTGGACGTGCGTCTCGAGGACCTCGCGGTCGAGGTGCCCGACGACGAGGCGGCGTACCGAACCGATTTCGGGGGCTTCCAGAAGAGTACCAGGACGACTGACTCGAGGGACTTCTCGCATCGGGGATTCCGATGGAGAGCACGGCCGCTCTCGACGTTGCCGAACCACCGAGCGCGACCTCACGAGAGACGAGCGAACGAAGCCCAGGTTACGAGCGTGCGGGGCCGGGTGACGAGCAGCCCAGGACGCGGTTCGGAGCACAGACCGATCGAACCGGTACTGCGTATAGACGCGTTACTTCGGTCGGTGGCCGTGACGGCGGCCGAATCGTTCTACTGCGACACGGTAATCGCGACGTAGCGAATCGCGGTCGCGTAATCAGCGACCGCACGAGCGTTCTGCCAACCTATCCCTCGTATAACTAAGATGGATGATGGTGATGGTCTAGGTATGGGAATGATACACATGATGCTCGACCACACGGTACTGATCCCCCTTCAATTCGGAGGCGACCTCGTCTCGCTGGCCATCCTCTTCCTGATCCTCGCCCTGGTTGCGGGGATCGCTGGCGCCAGCGGCGTCGCGGGGCTCAGTATGGACATCGCGAAGTGGCTCGTCATCATCTTCGTCGTCCTCGCCGTCGTGACGTTCATCCTGTAGGCCCAGGACGTGGTACTCGTCTTCGGTGTCCGAGCGCTTGGGCGTTACACTGCTAGAGGTCCAAGTAGATCGTACTACCTTCGAGAAATCCGTCTTCCGTCTCGGTGTTGGAGCGGGATATAGAGGGCTGCAGTATCTACTAGGAATCATGACCGAATCAGAAGCGACCCGATGGGAGTACGAGACACTTCGGCCACCGCGCGATGAGACCAAGAAAGAAGCAGAGGATCCGAAAGCAGAGTTGAATCGACTCGGTGCAGAGGGCTGGGAATTCGTGGAGACGATCGACTACGAGGGAGGTGGCACCAAGTACCTCGTTTGCAAGCGACCTATCCAATCGAGTGAGCGGGTATGACTGACGAGACCGACATCGGTACGGCCAACACGATACGTGAGCGCTCGGGCGAGAGTCGGACGAAACTCTGGATGCTGTTGCGCGCGAACCGCCTTCTCGTCTCCAGCGTCCTGACCAGTGCCGTGTTCGTCGCATTCGTGATCGCCGTCGTTGTCCTCGATCCACCGTTTTCACGGCAACTCGAGTCCGGCGACACGATCGACACGATATTCTCGACGATGATCACGGTCATCGTGACTGGGACGACACTCGTCGTCACGATCGGTCAGCTCGTGCTCTCCCAGGAGAACGGCCCACTCGGCGATCAACGCGATCGGATGTCCAGTTCGATGGATTTCAGGGAGTTCACTGAAGAATTGATCGGGTCGCCGAGTCCTGCCGACCCATCCGAATTCCTCCGGCAGATCGTCGGAGTCACGGCACAACGGACGACGGCTCTTCGAGAGTCTATTGGTGAGAACGACGACGAGAACCTCCGAGAGGAGGTCGACGAATTCGCTGAAAGCGTCACTGGGAACGCGAACATGGTACGTGATAAACTTGAGGGTGCACAGTTCGGGTCGTCCGACGTGGTATTCGCCGCACTGAACTTCAATTATAGCTGGAAGATCTTCCAGGTCGAACGTCTCGCGAACGAATACGAGGAGAGCCTCACTGAGGAGGAAGCCGGCTTGCTCGACGACCTCAAAACGGCGCTGACTCTTTTCGGTCCAGCGCGCGAACACATCAAGACGCTGTACTTCCAGTGGGCACTCATCAACTTGTCCCAGATGATTCTCTACGCTGCAGTCCCGGCAGTGGCCGTTGCAGGCATCATGGTCGCAATCGTCGATACGGGGACGTTCCCGGGAAGCACACTCGGTTTCGAACACATCATCCTCGTCGTGGGCGGTGCGTTTGCGGTGACGCTCGTACCGTTCATGCTGTTCGTCTCCTACGTCCTTCGCATCCTCACCATAGCGAAACGGACGCTTGCCATCGAGCCACTGATCCTCCGCGATTCACAACGCTAACGCGTCACACGAGGGAGGGGACCAGCCTGTCAGCAGAGGCATCACCGTGAGAGCCGATAACAACTCGTGACATCCTCCCCGTGCTAAACGGCGGGGCTTCCCACAACAGTGGGAATCCGGGTTGGCAGGTTTCAGTCCGAATACGCCGAGAGCGTCATCTGTCCGGGTCTCGGACTCGTCTCGCGGTGGACTGTGGCGCTGTCACAGGTGCTCCCGTCCTGTGGCGAGTCATCGCGTTCCGATTCCCAAGGAACGCTTTCTCCCCACGGGTTGACGCGACCGGCGATGTTCGCCGCCGCGTTGATGTCTGCTTGGAACTCTGATACGTGACAGTCGTCGTGCGGACACGCGAACTCCGCTTGCTGGCTCCGCCGACCGAGACGACCGCAGACGTGGCACGTCTGACTGGTGTACGCCGCGTCGACGTACTCGACGCGGATCCCTACCTCGGTCGCTTTGTCTTCGATTCGCCCCTGTAGCCGGGCGAACGCCCATGCGTGAAGGCGACGGTTCATGAACTTGCCGTAGTCCAACCGTTCGCGGATGTACGACAGGTCTTCGAGAACGATAACCGGATTCTCGAACTGTTGGGCGTACTCGACGGCCTGCCGAGACGCTTTCTCGACGATATCCGTCAGAGCGTTCTGGTAGTGGTCGCCACGATGGAACCCGTTGCTGGTCCGGTAGCCCCGTTCGGAGTAGCTGATTCGATGCGAATGCGGAGGATTTGAGCCACTCGTCAACGGTTTCTACTTTGGTGGGACTGAAATAACCAGTATAATAGTAGTTCTATATTTCTTTAGCTTGAATTATACTTCCGGTACTATCGCGAGTTCCGTGGCGTTCGGAGCGGGAATCGAGGCCATGACGGTCGCAGGCGTCTTTCAGCGGTGTCGCATCGTCGACGAGGAACACAGCGTTCGCCAGACGCTGTGCGTCTTGAGTGCCCACGAGAACTGTCGTGCAGTTCTCGGAACGTCGTCGACGTCGTGGTTCTCGCGTGCTTCCGTGAAGAACGCGTGAGCGAGAGCGGTCGTTCCGGTCGGTTCGAGTTTCGTATGGACGGGTTCGCCGGCTTCGGGATCGACTGCGACGTACAGCCGGTACTGTTCGTCTTCGAGTCGGAACACGGTCTCGTCGACAGCGACGTGATCCGACGACCCCCCGCGCTCGTGCTGTAGATCAGCCCTATGAACCCAGTTGTGGACGGTCGACACGACGCGACCAACACCGAACAGTTCGAAAAGAGAGATAGTATTTGAAAGTGATAGTCCAGCAGAGTAGGGCCGAATACCGAGTTTTTCAACAGTTACGGTGTTTCTTCTCGCGCCATTAGACCGAACTCGATTTCGCCCACCCTCCCGTTGAGGACGGCCTTTTCGGGCACAGGACACTCATTGACGTCCTCCCCGCCCTGAAGGGCGGTACTTTCTCCTCGGTTATCCATAAATCTGTCCGTATCTTATAAGTAAAATTTAATTAATTATGTACGTGGATGCTGGCTCGTTGCGTGTGTGTCAGATACGCCAACGCGAAGAGGGTACCTCGCCGGGGTCTGTCTCGCGACCGTCGGACTGGCTGGGTGTAGCGAGTCCGTTCAAGACGAACCGGCGAACGCCGATACGTCGTCCACGACGAACTCCGCTACCGTAGAGACCCGCACGGCTGAAACGACGGAGACGCAGAGCGCGACCACCACGGAGGAGAACCCGATAGGTGAAGCGTTCCGAGTCGCCGATGGCGTGCCGATGTTCCAGTACGACGCGGCGAACACCGGCGGGTCGGCGAATCGGGGGCCGGCGGCTGCTCCGAACGAGCAGTGGTCGAAAGGGTTCGCGGCCGGGCGGACGAGCCCAGTCGTCTCTGGAGAGCAGGTGTTCGTAGCCGGCGGAAGAACGCTCAGACTGGTGAACGCGAGCGATGGTGAAATCGTTTGGGAGAAGCCAGGTGGGAAGGGGACGCCAGCACTGACGGGAGAGTACGTCTTCAGTCCGTTCCGGAACGGAGTCGTCGCCTATCGGAGAGCGGATGGAACGGAGCTTTGGAAGACGAGTCTGGAAGCGAGCGAATACGAGGACATGGCGATGTCCCTCAGATCCGTATCGGTCGAAAGCGGTATCCTGTACGCGCCGACGACCGATGGAAGCGCGATCGCCATAAATGCTGAAACCGGAAACGTTCGCTGGAGGACGTTCCTGGACGATGGTCGGATCGAAGCGCCAGTCGGAGTCAGCGAAAACGGCGTCTACGTTCATACCTGGAACACGGTCTTCGGATTGGATGTCGAGACAGGAGAGAAGCAGTGGTCGATCAATCCGGGTTCCAACGTCGGAGGGAGTTCTGCGTCCGTGACGCCGGATACGAGATCCGCACCGACGTGCCAAGACGGACTCGTGTACGTCGGCGGGAAGGATGGCGTCTTGTACGCCATCCGGTCGGAGGACGGCACCGTCGAATGGTCCCACGAAATCGGGTACCCGATCTTCTCTTCGCCGAGTATCCACGAAGGCGTCGTCTACTTCGGCGCACGAGACAGTGCGTTGCATGCACTCGACTCGAAGACCGGAGAGCCCGTTTGGGAGACGGAAGTCGACTGGATAATCGACTCCCACCCAACCGTCGTCGATGGAACGGTGTACGTTGCGACGAACGATTCCACGCTGTACGCCGTCGATGGAGCCTCCGGGGACGTCCAGTGGACGTACACCTTCGACGATACGTGGTCGTTCACGGCTCCCGCAGTCGCCGATGGAACCGTGTACTTCACGACGTCGCATGGGAACGTCACTGCCATCGAATGACAGCTCGGTAACTGCATTGCTGTACCCTGTTTGAGCCGTCGTTGAGCGCCGAGGTGGCTGAGCCAGTGTATTCGACGGGACTGACGACTGTCCCCGGGTCAGCGGACCCGCCTCTCGTGACGTAGTCGTTGCCGGGTACGGGTTTCGAGTTTCCGTAGTCAGGATACTTCGAACTCGATGCCACCTGCGAGTCCCGCCGCCGCGTTGTATATGAGGGCGGTGAGCGCGCCGCCGATGGCGCCGTACAGCGCGCCGCCGACGATGGAGACGAGGAGTTCCGGAAGTCCCGGGCTTCCGCCCATGGGGCCGCCGAGGACGATCCAGCTGATGGCGATGATGATGCCCCAGAGGAGTCCGATGACGCCGAGGATCTTCGCGAGCGAGAGGACGTCGATGGAGTCAACGGTGTACGATGGCATGGGTGTCTGTATCGACGACACCAACCTACAAGAGATTGGGTGCTGATTCTCGGTACTGGACGGGGGCAGCGACGATTTGAACGGTCGGTTGCGATGGGCGAATCGGATTTGGGCCTCGATAGCGAACGAGTGGTTATGAGAGGCGCACTGTGGAGTCAGCGTCCCAGAGGCGCGCTGGGGACGGTTGGCGGTCTGGCCGCGGCGACTGCCGCCACCGCTGTCGTTGCGGTCGCAGTTCGCCGTCGTCGAGAGTCGGCTCGTATTCGCGAGTACGTCGCCTGGGTTCGACGCCGGGGTGGCCAGGTGGCGGCCGAGCCCTTCGAACCTGACGACGTCACGGATCTCCCGGCGCCTGTGCGTCGATACCTCGAGACGGTTCTACCGACTGGCCAGCGCCACGTGGAAGCGGTGACGCTCGACCAGGCGGGCGAGTTCAGGCCCGGTGGCGCGGATGCGTCCTGGCGTCCGTTCACCGCGACGCAGACGTATTGCGTCTCGCCACCGAGGTACGTCTGGGATGCCAGTATCGAGATGTTCCCGTTCGTCTCCGCGTGAGTACTCGATGCGTACGTCGCGGGCGAAGGCGTGCTTCGCGCGCGCCTCCTGGGCGCAATTCCGGTGGCGAGTGCGGGTCCGGACCCGCGGATGAACGAGGCGGAACTCCAGCGGTACCTCTCGGAGACGCCGTGGTTCCCGACGGCGCTGTTGCCGGCGTCTGGCGTCACCTGGGAGGGCATCGACGACCGCACGGCGCGAGCGACCGTCGAGGACGGGGACGTGAGCGCGACGGCGGTGTTCTACTTCGACGAGGACGACCACGTCGTTCGTCTGACCGCCGACCGGTACCGGCAGGACGTCGACGACGTCGCGCCCTGGGTTGGACGCTACGGCGAGTATGCGGAAGTGGACGGAATGACGATTCCAACGCGGGCGGAGGTGGCCTGGGAGACGGCCGAGGGAGCGGTCCCGTACTGGCGTGGCACCGTCACGGATATCAGCTATCGGACAGGCTGAGGGATGGATGTCATCCCGGGAGGAAGAGGTTGATGAGGGCGACGACGAGGCCGGCGAGTCCCATGCGGCCTGCGGCGACGTACCAGCGCTGTCCGGAGATCGAACCCATGTATGCACCGAATGCGCCGAGGACGGCGATGCCGAGGGCGACGGCGACGAGCGCCGCCTCTTCCATCGTGAGCACCGACCCCTCGAACACGAATGGAACCAGTGGAATCAAGATCCCGATCAGGGGACCGAGGCCACTCATGACCGCGTGCAGGAGTCGCGCACCGCTCTGTTCACGCTGGATGTGGGTGTCTTCGAGGTCCGTGAGCATCGCTCGCTCGATGCGTTCGAGCTCGGCGCGGGTTTCGGCTCGTTCGATCTCCCAGACGCTCCAGACGGCGGACGTGCCGAGGCCGACGGCCGCCCCGAGTCCGATCTTGATGACGGTGAGGCCGTCCGGGACGCCGGAGAGGACGGCGCCGACGACGATGCCGATGCTCGTGAGGGTGCCGTCGAACCCGTTCGAGATGAAGTAGCGACGCGAGATGGCGACGACGTCCTCCTTCCCGAGGAGTCGCCCGAGGAGTTGTCGAATCGACGACACGGGACTCAGCCGTCCTGTAACGTGCGTCGGTCCTCGACGACCTTGTCGCCACACGCGACCTGGTCCACGGAGTGGACCGAGCCGCCGAGGGATTCGATCCGGTCGTCGATCGCCGCGAAGTCGACGTCGTCGCCTTCGAGCGTGAGTTTGACGTTCTGGACCTCCTGGTCCAGTTCGATGAGCGAGGACGTCACGCCGTTGACGGTGTCGATCTCCGCGACCTGTTCGGTGAACTCCAGCAGGGACGGCTCGTGTGGTTTCAGGACGTCGACGACGATGCGTCGGACTGATGGCATGGGTCGAACTTGGAGCTGGTCCGACCTTAAAGACGTATGCCGATAGTCACCAGTTCGCAATACCGGATTCGCTGACCGGCCGTCTCGATGCGCCACGCTCACAGGGACGTTCGCTTTATCGCGGTGCCGACGACGAGGTACGCGGGGAAGGCGAGGAGGAGGACGACCGCGAGCAGTCCCCAGTCGGCGAGGTCGAGCGGAACCGTCCCGAAGTACACGTTGAGCGGCGTGTACAGGACGGTGAGCTGGAGGATGAGTGACGCGGCGACGGAGAGTGCGAGCCACGGGTTCGAGAACGTGGGCGTCTCCCGGAACCAGCGAGTGACGTACAGCTTCTCGAACTCCAGGACGACGAACCCCGTGAACACCATCGTCATCGCGTACGGCGTGATGGCGGCCGCCCCAGCGAGCGCGTAGAGCATCACGGCGAGCATGAGGATCGTCGAGACGGTTCCGGCACCGCCGACGAACGCGAGCATCGGCCCGTCGACGATGCCCTGGTCGGGGTCGCGTGGCGGTCGTTCCATCACGTCCCCGCTCCGGGGGTCCGCGCCGAGTGCGAGTGCGGGGAGTCCGTCGGTCAGCAAGTTGATCCACAACAGCTGGACGGCGGGCAACACGAGGTAGCCCATGAGGGACGCGATGAACACGATCGCGACCTCGGCGATGTTCGCACTGAGCAGGTACGCGACGAACTTCCAGACGTTGTCGAAGATGGCGCGACCGCGCTCGATCGCTCGTTCGATGGTCGCGTAGTTGTCGTCGAGGAGCACCACGTCGCTCGCGTGTTTCGCCACGTCGGTGCCGCGTTCGCCCATCGCGACGCCGATGTCGGCGTTCTTGAGTGCTGGGGCGTCGTTGACGCCGTCGCCCGTCATCGCGACGACGTGTCCGTTCGCCTGCAGAGCGCGGAGGATGCGGACCTTGTGTTCGGGGGAGGTGCGAGCGAACACGTCGGTGGTCTCGACGTGCTCGCGGAGCGCGTCGTCGTCCATCGCTTCGATCTCTTTGCCTTCCATCACTTCCGCCCCCATTCCGAGCGACGAGGCGATGGCGGCGGCGGTCCGGACGTTGTCGCCGGTCACCATCTTCACGTCGATGCCGGCGCGTTCGGTCGCCACGAGGGCGTCCGCGACCTCTTCGCGTGCCGGGTCGATCATGCCGACCAGTCCGAGGAAGGTGAGGTCGCTCTCGAGGCCCTCGGGGTCCTCGGCGTACGCGATGGCGAGCACGCGGAGTGCGTCGTCCGCGAACGCCCGAACGTGCTCGCGGACGCGTTCGGCGTCGTCCTCGGTGAGTTCGGTGGATCCATCCGCGGTCCGAATTCGCGAGGACTTCGAGAGGACGACCTCGGGCGCTCCCTTGACGTACCCGACGTCGTCGTGGACCGTTCCCATCCACTTCCTCTCTGAGGAGAAGGGGATCTCGTCGGTGCGTGGGTGCTGGTCGCGTAACGCCGCAACGTCGATGCCGTGTGCTTCGGCGGCCGCCACGAGCGCTTGCTCGGTCGGGTCGCCGTCCTCGCTCGTCGCGTCGTTACAGAGCGTACTGGCACGCATCAACAGGTCCAGTCGTTCGTTCGAGGGCTCGTCTTCGGGTGCGTCGAGGTCGACGACGGCGTCGTTCAGCCACACCCTGCTGACGGTCATCTCGCCCTCGGTGAGCGTCCCCGTCTTGTCGGTGCAGATGACGTCGACCGCCCCGAGTGCCTCCACGGCCGGGAGTCGGCGGACGAGCGCGTTCTCGTCCGCCATCTTCCGTACGCCCAGTGCGAGCGTGAGCGTCACGACGGCTGGCAACCCTTCGGGGACGGCGGCGACGGCGAGCGAGACTGCGGTGAGTCCGGCCTGGACGAGTGGGGTCTCTCGAAGCAACAGGAGCGGGACGACGATGGCGGCGAGGAGGACGACGCCGAGGCCGAGTCGTCGACCGAGCTGGTCGAGTTCCTCCTGGAGCGGCGTTCGCGTCTCCTCGGTCGCCGCGAGTTCCCGCGCGATCGCGCCGACCTCGGTCTCCATCCCGGTTCCGGTGACGACCGCCACCCCCCTGCCACGGGTGACGTTCGTCCCCTTGTAGATCATGCTCGTGTGCTCGGCGAGTGGGGCGTCCGCCGCGACGGCGTCCTCGGTCTTCGAGACGGGGACGCTCTCGCCCGTGAGAGCCGCCTCGTCCACCTCGAGGTCCGTCTCGTCGAGGAGGCGAGCGTCCGCTGGGACGACGTCGCCGCTCTCCAACTCGAGGACGTCACCGGGGACGAGTTCGGTCGCGTCGACGTCGACCGTCGTCCCGTCCCGCCGCACCGTCGCAGTCGGCGCGGTCAACTCCCGGAGCGCTTCCAGGCTCCGTTCGGCGCGGTAGTCCTGGACGAACCCGAAGACGCCGTTGGCGACGACGATGACGACGATGAGGACGGCGTCGACGGTGTGCCCGGCCCAGACGGAGAGCCCGGCCGCGGCCAGGAGTACCCAGATGAGGACGCTGTCGAACTGTGCGAGGAAGATGTCGAGTGGCGACCGCTCGCTCACCTGGACGACCTCGTTCTCGCCGTGTTCCGCGAGCCGTTCCTCGGCGGCCGCCGAGGACAATCCGTCGGCGTTCGTGTCGTGCGCCGACAGCACCGAGTCGGCCGGCTCGCTGTGGGGAGCTCCGACCACAGTCGAGGGTCACCGTCGTGCCTAATGGTAGTTGAGCGTGGTTCTCAAAGTCTGCAACCTGGCCGGCGACTCTCGAGGGGTGCTCGCCGTCGGTTTGCAGCCGTATTCGTCCGCCAGGGGGTAGCGGGACTCGCCCGGCAGAAGGCATATGCCCGAGACGGATGCACTCGCTGGTATGCCCTCCAACGAGCAGTCCGACGGTAGCGGTTCGATCCGACGATGGCGGCGGCGACGACTCCTCCAGGCGAGCACGGCGGCGGCCCTCGGTGCGGTCGCCGGCTGTAACACCGGTAGTCGGGACGGTTCCGACACGCGGTCTGGGACTCGAACGACGGAGCGGTCGGTGGAGACGAGTACCGGCGGCGATGGCACCAGCGACGACCGGGTGGGGCTCGACGGCGAGTGGCCGACGGCGCACGCCGACGCGGCGAACACGGGCGCCGTGGCCGACCCTGGCCCGCGGGGTCCGCCCGCGGTCCACTGGCATTCCTCGGTCGCGCTGGACACGCAGTTCACGGCGGCCGCGTCGCCGGATGGGCCCGTGGCCACCCAGCGCGACGGGACCGTCGTCGCGTACGACCACGACGGCACGGTTCGGTGGCGGGACGCCCACGACGCGGGGTTCGTCGCCGGACCGGTCGCCAGCCCCGATGGGACCGTCGTCGTCGGCACGCTCGAGGGCGTCGTGACGGCGTACGCCCCTGATGGGTCCGTCCGCTGGACGGCACGGACCCCCGACGGGTTGTTCCCGCCGCACGCGAACGACGCGACGCCGTTCCGCGTCGTCGAGGACAGGGTCGTGCTCGCTCATCCACACGGCACCGCGATCGCGTTCGCGCTCGACGACGGCGAGCGCGTCTGGGAGAGCGAGATCCCTCGACGGTGTCATCGTCCGAGTCACGGCGACGGAAACGTCGTCTTCGCGGGAATGGGCGATCGATCGTCCGATACCAGCACGGTGTTCGCGCTCGACGCGAACACCGGGCGGGAGACGTGGCGGACCGACGTCGAGGGGACCGTCAAGATCGGCGCTGGCGTCGACGAGGACGCCGTCTACGTGGGCGACATCGGCGGGCGAGTGCGAGCGCTCGCGCTCGCCGACGGGAGCGAGCGCTGGACGGTCGCGCTCGACCCCGAGGACTCGGCGTGGATCAGTACCATCCCGACGGCGTTCGCCGACCGCGTCTGGGTCGGGACGCTCTCGCAGGGCGTGTACGCAGTCACCGAGGACGGAGTGCAGGTGCACGTGGACGTGGACGATCCGACGACGCCCGCCGTCGGAGACGGCCGACTCTACGTCGGGAGCTCCGAGTTCGATTCGAGTCGGGGGAGAGCGAACGGGTCGGTCCTCGCACTCGACGGCGACGGGACCGTCGCGTGGCAGACCGAGACCCGCGGCCATACGGACGGTCACGTCCGGTACCGCGACGGCCGCGTCGTAGTCGGCACGGACACCGGCGCAGTCTTCCAGTTCGACGCTGGCGACGGGTCGCGCTCGTGGCGTCGGTTCGAACGTCCCGCGTCGCTCCCGACGCCCGTCGTCGGCAACGGGGCACTCTACTGCGGGAACCGACGGGACGCCGTCCGTGGGTACACCGCGACCGACGGCGAGAGCCACCTCTGGTACGTCGGGTTCGACGCACCGACGCCGAGCGCGCCCGTCGTCGCCGAGGGTACCATCGTCGCCGGAAGCGCGGCCGGGGAACTCGTCGGAACGCCACCCCACGAGCACGCCGACCCGCCGAGTTCGCCGATGACGCGACCCGAGCGGACGACGACGAAGGTCCACATCGACGCACCGAGTCCGGAACCGCGATGGCGTACGGACCTCGACGGGCCAATCGGCGACGTCGGGTTCGCCGACGGTACCGCGTACGTCGGGAGCGGCGACCGCGTGGTCGCGGTCACGGTCGACGGCGACGTCGACTGGCGGACCGACGTCGGCGGGCGCGTGAGCGCCGCGCCCGCGCTGGCGGACGACGCCGACGGCGACGCCGAGGACACCGACGACGTCCTGTTCGTCGCTCGCGACGACGGGGAGCTCCTCGCACTCGATGCACGCGACGGCTCCGTGCGCTGGCGGGAGAGCGTCGGTGCGAGAGCGACCGCACCGGTCCTCGTCGACGAATACGACCCGTCGCTCGTCGTGGTCGGCACGGACGGCGGCGTGACCGCACGTACCGCCGCCGACGGGACCGAACGATGGCACCAGGCCGTCGGGCGGCTTCGCGGCCCACCGGCGGTCGCCGACGACCACGCGTTCGCGGCCGGCGCGGACGGGATCGTGCACGCACTCGCGCTCGACGACGGCACCGAATCGTGGGCGGTCGACACGGGCGCGGCCATCCACGGCGCCCCAGCCGTCGCCGACGACACGCTCTACGTCGGGAACCGCGACAGGAACCTGGTCGCCATCGATATCGTGGAGGGTACCGTCGACTGGGCGTTCCGGCTATCGGACTGGGTGGACGGCTCGCCCGTCGTCGCCTACGGCGCCGTCTTCGTCACCACGCAAGCCGGGCAACTCACCGCCGTCGTCGCCGACCCGAACTGACCCCGCCGCGGCTCGACCACGACGGGACGCGTCTCGTTCGTCAGTTGCGGACACAAACTACTAGTCCCCCCGAGGCGACGGTTCGGCCAACCGCTCGCGCCACGGCCACCACAGGGCCGCGGAACTGGACGACGCCAACCCATGACGGACCCAACAGACCTCGATACCGACTCGACCGATCACGGGACCACCAGCGGTTCGGAGCACGTCAGGTGGACCGACCGGAGCCTCGCGGACATGCGCCGGTACTTCTGGCGGACCGTCGCTCCGGACGCGGCCGCGGACGGCATCGACGTCGAGACGGAGAAACCGACGTACGACTGGCTGGGGGACAACGACTACCGGCGGTTCGTGGCGGCACTCCGACGCCACCACGACTACACGTTCGACGAGTTCTGGAGCGAGCACGTCGCCCCCGAGAAGTCGAGCACGGGGTACGACTGGGGGACCGACGACCCCGATACCGTGGACGCGCTCGAGCACTTCCTCGACCGCCGCGAGAGCCGGTACGGGCTCGACGAGAGCTCCGTCGACACGTTACGATACCGCCTGAACGGCTACGTCCGAGCGTTCGAGAGCGCGAACGGTCACGCGGCGCTCCTCGAGTCCGTCGAACGCGAGAGCGGCACGCCCGCGTACGAGGCCGTCGACGAGGTGTTCGCCGCCTTCGACCACCTCAACGAGGCCACGGAGACGGCCGACACCACCATCGCTCGCATCGCCGACGTCGTCGACGCGTTCTACTCGCACCTCGTCTCCCGCCGCCTCGCCGCGTCCAACCCCGCCAGCGGTCTCGACGACGAATTCAAGTGGGAGACCGGACGCGACGGCGGAACGCCCGCACTCGCCACCGAGCACGTTCGAGCGCTCGACGCCGCCGCCAGCACGCCCGGGCGAGCGCTCCTCGTCGTCGCCCTCGCCGCCTGGGGGTTGCGCGCGAACGAAGTCGCGAGCCTCCACGTCGCCCAGATCGAGCGCGACACCGACGACGTCCCACGCATCGAGTTCGAGGAACGCAAGAACGGCCCCGGGACCGTGAGCATCCTCTACGGGATGGACGCCCTCGACGAACGCATCGCCGAACTCGCGGACCGGCCAGACTGGAACGGATACCTGTTCCCCTCCGAGCGATCCGACGCCGACCACGTCTCCCGACAGACCATCTGGCGGCAGTTCCGCGACCTCGCCGACGCCGCTGGCCTCCCCGAGGAGATCGGTGGAGAACGCCCGTCGCCCCAGCTGTGTCGCCGGTTCTGGTACGACCGGTACTCCGAGACGCTCGAAGACGTCGTCGCCGGCCTCGAGGACGTCGCCGCCGAACAGGGCAGTAGCGACCCCGAGGTCGTCCTCCGGAACTACCTCTCCGAGGACCGCGTGCGGCGACTGCGACGCGAATCGATGCGGGAGAAACTCGCCGCCGGGTTCGAGTGACGAACCGACGGTCGAGCACCGACGGCCCTCTCCCTCCGAGGACTGCGTTGTGACGTTACTCGACGAGTTCCGCGACCGGGTTCGCGTTCGCGAAGTACCGCTGGAAGACCGACCGAGCCCAGTCGACCGCGACCTGCGAGTCCGCCTTCAAATGCCCGAGGTACTCCGACCGGTCGCCGTGCACGAGCAGGTGTGCGGTCGACGTCTCGGGCGCTTCCATGATGAACACTGCGTACGGCAGGTCCGGAACGTACCGGAGGTCCGCGTAGTCGCTCCGGATGGAGTCGGCCACCCAGTCGTCGTACCGCTCGATGGACCGCCGAGTCAGTGCTTCCGTCATCACGAGGTCGACGTGCGTTCGCTCGCCGATCGCGCTCTCCTCGTGTATCGTCTCCACCCATCTGGCGTTGTTGTCGCCGACCCCTAGCCCGTAGAGGTGCGTCGCTCGTTCGAGTCGGTCGATGGCGCGGTCGATGTTCGGCTCCGGGCCCGGCGGCTCCACGGGGAACGCGGTGGCGTCGCGCAAGAACACCGGGTCGAGTGGTGCATCCACCGGGAGGTGCTCGAGTAACTCGCGAGCCGAGTGCACGGTCTCGGCGGTCGCGGTCGCGTCCGCAACCGTCTCGAGGAGGAGCGTGCCCGCTGTCGTCGTGACGAGCCCGTCGTTCGTCTCCCGCACGAGGTCCGCGTCGAGTAGCGTGTCCGCGACTCGATGAACGGTCGCTCGGGAGACGTCCAGGTCGTCGACGACGTCGCGTTTCGTCGCCGGCTCGTCCTGCAGGTATCGCAGGTAGTCGCCGCGGTCGTGCACGAGCCGTATCAGTGAACTATCCGACACCGACAACCACCTCCATCAGGCAACGTGACAAGCGAATACTGTTTCTTTGCACATCCTCTGGTATATTTCATTTGGCTCAGCGCTGAAGGGAGTGACGGCAGACGGCGTTCAGTTCCTGAAACATCCTTTCAGAGCGTAAGTATAGGCAACCATGGGTCTTCAGGTTCTGTCGATGACATCGAACGAAGGACCGGGGGCGAGCAAACGAACGAACGACACCAGTCGCCGTGGACTGCTGGCCGCCACGGGAACGGGCCTCGCACTGGGACTGGCAGGCTGTAGTTCCGGCGGCGAGAGTACCACCACGCGAAGCGAACCTGGGGACGCGACGACGGACGGGACCAGTACCGAGGAGACCAGTGGCGATGGCTCGTCGAACGAAGAGCTGACCGAGCCAGGGTACGCTGACGAGTTACGGAGCGTGCCGAGCGGGCTCGCCGACCCCACGTACCGGAGCTACAACCCGGACTCGGCGGGCCCGGGCACCGACGCGACGACCATGATGCGCGAACCAGCCGACGAACCGCGCTCTCTCGGAGACACCGCAATCGTCGTCGACGGGACGACCTACATCGTCTCGTCGTTCGAAGCCATCGCGTACGATTCCGGGCTGGAACGGCTCTGGCAGACCGAGCTCGACCTGGAGACGCCATCCGGCGCGAGCAACCACGCCGTCCCGGTCTACCTCGACGACACGCTCGTCGTCGCAGCCTCCAACCCGCCACGGCTCGTCGGTCTGAACCCCGAGGATGGGACGCGGGAATACCTCGAGACCGGCCCGACAGAGTTCGAGCAACTCCATCCCGTCGGACGCCACGACGACGCGCTCCTCTATCTCGCGGCCGAGGAAGGCGAGTCGGCACTGGATCAGGTCGTCTCGCTCGTCTGGTACGATCCAACGGACGCCTCGGAGGTCCGCCGGAGCGACGCCTTCGAGGACGGATACACGGGTGGGGACACCGTGATGGGTGACGAACGACTGTACGCGTGGGATAGCGCCATCTCGCTGACGGACGGAGTCGAGGTCTGGGAGACGCAGTCGGGCGACAAGACGACGACGCTCCTGTACTCGAACGACGTCGTCGTCAGAGGGAAGGCGCCGTCGGTTACCACCAGCGTACCGGAGGAACTGTTCGGGCTGGACGCCGAGACCGGCGAACGCCTCTGGTCGACGTCGGTCACGATCGACAACATGCCGGTGCAGGACGTCGCCGCGGACGATTCGCGTATCTACACGCGTGGGAACACCACGATGCGAGCGTACGACCTCTCCGACGGCGAGCAGGTTTGGGAGCAGATCACGGCCAGCAAGATGTCCTCGGAGTTCGCGATCGGCGACTCGAACCTCTACGTGGGAACCACGGACGACAAGATGCAGGTTCTCGACACCGAAACCGGCGAGCGGAAGAGCCGGATCGACGTCGAGAACCGCTCGTATTCGATGTCGGTGGTCGGGAATCGGCTCTATTGTGCGACGCGCGCCGGACGACACGGCGAGGCGGAGTTCGACGGGGACCTGATGGTGGTCGCCCCGAAGTAGGTGACTGCTTCGGGAGACTCACGCGGGCGCTCCGGCGTCCTCGAATCGTACTTGTTCGGGTGAACGAGGGCTCTGACCTGTTCGGGTGAACGAGAGCCGCTGGGAGTATGGCACTCAGACGACGTGCGAGTGGGGCGGGGTTGCCCGTTCACTCACTTTTTCGATACACAGCCTGATACGTAATTCCGGAGGCTCTAACGGCGTGGTAATCCTACACATGGTACGAGATGAACGAGCAAATCGACGTACAGCAGACCACGCCCTCAGACGAAGTGATGGAAGCCATCAAGCCGAAACTCGGCCGGTTGGCGGATTGTATCGAGACGATCAGGCAGTCGTTCGACCGATGGGACGACCCGTACGCGAAGGGACCGGGGCTGTACTTCCTCTTCGAATCGAGTTCGGTGTCGGCGTTCGTCGAACCGATGGGATCGAACCGCTGGTCGGTCGAGGACTGCGCGAGCGTCTTCAGCGACGAGCTGTTCGAGACCGCGAACCGTGTCGCGTTCGAGTGCGACGGCGCTGTCGTCGTCCACGACGACGGGACCATCGCCTCGGAGATGGTCAGGGCCGAGCAGTTGACCGCGAAGGAGGACGCCCGAGTCGAGGACCTTCCCTTCGCGGACTGGATGGGTGCGCGCCACATGAGCGCACTGGAGACGACCCTCCGACCGGAGGTGGACGCGGTCCTCACGCTCAGCGAGACCGACGGTCGGACGACGATATTCCGGGCAGGCCGGTACGAGGACCACCCACGGGACCCGGAGATCGACCACCCCTGACGGAACTCGTCCTGTACCGACATCGCGTCCCATCGTTCACCGGCCTCGAAGAACCGTTGCCGTCGATGAGCGACGACCGGAGTTTATACCTGTCGTCGCTGTAGCGTTCGATATGAACGATTGGCTCGCGACGTACGACGAGCGGGATTGGCGGACGACGACGGAAGGGACGGTGCGGTTCGCTCTCGTCGGCCTGGGGTGGTGGACGACAGACGTCGCGATACCGGCGATCGCGGGCTCGGACCTCTGCGAGACCACGGTCCTCGTGAGTAGCTCGACGGAGAAGGCCGAGCGCGTCGCCGCGACGAACGACGTCGACCACGGCATCAGCTACGACGAGTTCCACGACGGCGAAGCGACCGACGCGTACGACGCCGTGTACGTCGCAACCCCGAACGCGCTCCACCTCGAGTACGTCGAGACCGCCGCAGAACTCGGGAAAGCGGTGCTCTGCGAGAAACCGATGGAGGCAACGGTCGAACGCGCCCAGGACATGGTCGACGCGGCCGAAGACGGGGACGTCACGTTGATGATCGCGTACCGGATGCATACCGAACCCGCCGTGCGGCGCGCACGCGACCTCGTCGCGGACGGATTCCTTGGGACGCCAGTGTCGGTGTACGGCCACAACAGCCAGCGACTCCTCGAGATGAACCCCGACCCCGACCAGTGGCGGGTCGACCCGGACGTGACGGGGTACGGGACGTCCGTGATGGACCTCGGTATCTACTCGTTCAACACGGCGCGATACCTCCTCCGTCGAGAACCCATCGAGGTGCGGTCGCTGATGAGTTCGCACGCCGAGGCGTTCGCGGACGTCCCCGACGAACGCTCGTCGTCGCTCGTCCGGTTCGAGGACGACGTCCAGATGGTGTCGTCCGCGAGCCAGAACGCGTACGAGGACACCCAGTTGAAGCTCACGGGCACCGACGGCCAGATCGAGCTCCGGCCCGCGTTCCACGGCGAAGCGACCCTGCACCTCTCCAAGCACGACCTCTCCGTGACCGTCGAGCACGAGGCGTTCGACGAGGTCGACGAGATGCGCGAGGAGTTCGATTACTTCGCCGACCGCGTCCTCACGGACGCGGACGTCTACGCGGACGGCGAACACGGTCTCGACGACCTGCGGCTCGTCCGCGCCGTCCACGACGCCGCCGAAACGGGCGACGCGGTGCGACTGTAGCGGACGCCACCAACGACATCACTTTCTAGCGGACGCCCCTACTTTCATCACTTCAATCTCGGGCGGAACGTATTCGCACAAGCTCTCGGCGTGCGATAATCTCGCTGCAGGTTGAATTGAGTATGCTTGTATACGTTCGGTCATGCACCGCCAGTACCATCGACGGCGGGCAGGACGTAGAGGTGGTGGTTGGTGAGTCTGTCACGACGGGACTTCCTGACAGCGGCCGGTGCGGGGTCGGTCGCCGCACTCGTCGGAGGTGCCTGGGAGGCGACGAACGCGGTCGACCCGGTGACGTCCGTGGACAACTACCGTCGCGCGACCGAGTCAGAGAAGCGCTGTCCGCGGTCGTCGACCCCGACCTCGGCACGGACGTCGTCTCGTCGGGACTCGTCGAGTCCGTCGCCGTGGACGACGACGTCGTCACCGTCCAGGCGTCGTTCGCAGGGTTCGACGACGCGACCGCCGACGAGGTCGTCGCGAACGTCCGAACGAGCATCCTCGAACTCCCCGGCGTGCGGAGTGCGCACGTCCAGACGACCGAACCGGCCTCGAAAGCCGGTGGCGACAGGGCCGGCGAAGCACACGATGCGCACGACGCGCACGACCACGGGACTGGGACCGCACGGAGAGCCGGTCCAGGACCGAACCCAGTGTCGGTCCCCGGAGTCGACCGCGTGCTCGCGGTCGCGAGCGCGAAGGGCGGCGTCGGAAAGACCACCGTCGCAACCCAGCTCGCTCGAGCGCTCGACGCCCACGGCGAAACAGTCGGGCTGTTCGACGCCGACGTCTACGGGCCGAACGTCCCACGCCTCCTCGACGTCGACGAGGTCCTGGAAGCCACCGAAGATGGCCGGGCTCGCCCGGTCGACGTGGACGGACTCGACGTGCTCTCCGTCGGCCTGATCGCGAACGACGAACCGCTCGCGTGGCGCGGCTCCATGGCGCAAGAAGCCGTGCTCGAACTGCTCGGGGACGCCGCCTGGCGCGACCTCGACACGCTCGTCCTCGACCTCCCCCCGGGCACGGGCGACGTCCCGCTCACCGTCCTCCAGGCCGTGCCCGTCGACGCGACCGTCCTCGTCACCACGCCGTTCGAGACCGCGACGAGCGACACCGCCCGGAGCGCCACGCTGTTCCGCGAACAGGGCGTTCCGGTGCTCGGCGCCGTCCACAACATGGCGTCGTTCGTCTGCCCGTCCTGCGGCGACGCACACGCACCCTTCGACGACGGCGGCGACGATTCGGGCGACTCGGGAGGTCTCGACGTCGACGTCCTCGCCGAGCTCCCGCTCGACGAGCGCCTCCGCGACGCCACGGGCGTCGTCCCGGACGAATTCCGGGCCCTCGCCGACGCCGTCGCGACCGCGCTCGACGACGCCGGCGGCATCGACCTCCCCGAGCACGCACTCGACCTCCGTGGCGTCCCCGACAGAGCCCGACACGACCAGCTCCGAGCCGAGTACGACGCACTCGCACCCGGCGAACCCCTCTACGTCGAGATCGACACCGACCCACGACCGCTCGCGACCGCCGTCGCAGACCACCACGATGAGCCATCACCGACCATCGACGTCGACCGGCGCGGACCCAGCACGTACGCGCTGAGACTCGAACGGCCACGAGGCGACGCCGCAGAGGGAACGGACGGTACAGACGCTTCTGGCGCTTGTGCGTGCAACGGCGACCACGCGACGCACCGCCACTGAGAGCGAGCCGTCAGTCGTGGACTACAGCACTCTGTCCAGCGAGTCCGGGTACTGGAGGATCTGAATCTCTTCGCCGTCCGGCGAGTCGACCGCTCGGTCGAGGTCGTCGACGAATAGCGAGCCTTTGACCGTCACCGAGTCGAGCAGGTCTTCGGGCGGTTCCACGTACTCGCCGGTGGCGGCGCGTCTGACGAACGCCATGTACTCGATGAGTTCTCGCAGTCCGGTCGCGGCGTAGTCGATGGATTCGGTGTACTTCACCTCTCCGACGAACACCGCTTCGAGTTCCTCACGGCCACCGTCGTCCGTTCCGAAGCGTTCGAGGACGACGTCGGGCCGACCACCCCAGAGCGAATCGCTCCCGCCGCGGTCGAGTAACGTCGCGGAGAGGGACTGCCATCGCGACCGGACCTCGTTCGACCGGTAGAGGTATCCATCCGGTTCGACGTCCACGGAGTCGACCGATTCGTCGAACGCGAGTCCGGTGCCCGTCGAATCGTGGGAGAGCACGAACCGCGAATCGTCGTGCTCCCACGTGGCGATCGTGGACGTGTCCTCTCGACTGTCGGTCAACACCCGGTACTGGACGTCGTCGTACGCATCCAGTACGCGGAACACCCAGTACAGTTCGAACAATACCGCGGGCTCCCCCGGCGCGACGACGGTGTTGTCGAGTACGTCGCGAGCCTCCTCGCTGTCCAGTTCGTGATTCATCAGCTGTCGGTACCGGTCGAGGAGGACCGCCGCCTCCTGGTAGAACCGCGACCGTGAGCGCTTGACAGACTCGATCATGCGGTCCGTGACGTCGGTGTCAGCGACGTCGATCCGCTGGAGGTAGACGTTCCGCTCGTAGACGCGCTCGAGTGTCTCCGCCATCGACTCCGCGTTCCGGCCGTCTGAGTCGTCGTCCGGACGCACCCACGCGTCGAGCCAGTCGTACCCGTCCGGGTTCTCCAGCGCGTACGCGAGGTCGGTCGTGACGACGTCGTGAACCACGGACAACAGGCGTTTCAGAACGAGGTTCTCGTCGATGTCGTAGTGTTCTTCTGGTCGTTCGCACACGAACGTCGGCTCGTCGAGTCGCCCGGCCCTCGCTCGCCGCTTGACCGTTCCGTGCCAGTCGATGCGTCCACGGACCTCGCCACGGTGCTCGTGAGCCTGCGCGGACGTCGTCGTCTTCATCCGGCGGATGCGTGCCTCCAGTCGCCGCATGAAGTCCAGGACACCGACGGCGTCGTCGTCCTCGCGTTCGGTCAGCACGAAGTGCACTCGCAACAGCGTCTCGACGTCGTCGACATCCAGGTCGGCGTGCGCCGACCCGATCACTCGGTCGAAGCGAACGCCCTTCCGGAGGTACGTGTGGAAGTCGTCGGCGATCGCGTCCAGCAACGCGTCCTCGCTGGTCTTCGGCACGGCCGGTCACTCCGCCTCGCTCGACTGGAGGTCGACCTGGAAGAAGTCCCGAGCGACCGTCCACAGTTCGTCCGTTCCGTCGTCCACGATCGCGTCCAGCCTCTCGACGAGTCGTTCCAGTTCGTTCCGACGAAGCCCTTCGAGTTGCGGGAACACGTACATGATGAGCGGCGACACGTAATCCGCGGCCTCGCGGGACGGCGCGCTCGCGACGTGCTCGTAGACGTCCTCGACGATCGCTGGACCCAGCGAGCGTTCCTCGTTGACGGCACGCCAGATGCGACCGACCGGTTCGTAGTGCTGTTGGGCTTCCGGCACGCCGCCGTCGGCGGCCCAGACTGCGACGTAGTCCGCGACCAGCGCTTCCAGTTCGGCGTCGTCACCGTCCGTGCGTTCGGGGAGTTCCGGAATCCCGACGGGGACGAACGCCCAGCGCCGCATGAACGCGTAACTCATCTCGTAGAGCGACGTCTTGTCGAGCGTGTTCATCGTCGCTAGCATCCGCCAGTCCTCCGGGATGAAGAATCGATTCTCGGTGACGGCGTCGCGAGTACGAGACGAATCGAGGACCTCGATCGGTGCGCCGTCGGACCCGTCGAACGGTAGCGTGACGCTCTCGCCGGTCAGCGCCGAGAACAGCGAGCCGAACGCCTTGTCGATGTCCGCGCGATTCAGTTCGTCGATGACGAGCCACTCGTTCGTCGGCCGCCTGTCGTCGCCCTGGAAGCGATCGAGTATCACGCCCGGTTCGAACTCGAGCGTGTTCTCCGCGGTCGTCTGGTAGCCGCCGACGGTGTCGAACGTCGACCAGTCCGCCGACGCCGTTACGAGCTCGTACTGGCCGTCGCCGACGGTCGCTTCGCACACGTACCGTGCCAGTTTCGTCTTCCCGGTGCCGGGTGGCCCGAACAGGAGGACGTGGTTGCCGTTCACGAGCGCTTGCTCGACGCGAGACTGGATGCGCTCCCACTCGGCTGGCGGGAAGTGCAATCCCTCCCCGTCGACCGTGACGTCAGCGGCTGGAACCGCCAGCTCGTCCGCGTAGTCCTCGTATCGAGAGAGTTCGTCGAGTTCCAGGATGCGCTCGTATTCGCGTTCGGTCAGTTCGGTGACGACGAAGCTGTTGTCACTCTCGACGAGGCGACTGTCACGCAGTTCGGAGTCCTCGGTCACCTCGCTCCACGCGACACCGTCGAGGGACTCGTCCCAGCGGAGCGTTATCCCCTGGACGGACGCTCCATCGTCGTCCTCGGTGGGTTGCTCGTGTAGTTCCCGGGTGACGTGTGCCCGACCGACGACCCGTCTCGCCGGTGCGATCTGGTAGACGAGTACGTCGTCGCCGGGGTGAGCGGCCCGGTACGCGTCCGGGTTCCGGCGGTCGGTTACCTCGTAGAACACCTCACCGCCGTCGTGGTGCCAGTCCGTGGCTTCGGCGTTCACCCAGAAGTACCGGTCGTCTCGCGCCACCGCCGGGACGTCCATCCCCATCTCGTCGAGGAGGTACGTTCCGGCCGCAGACGGCAGATGACAGAGGTACGCCTGGATCACGTTCCCGTTCTTGTCCAGTGGATACTTGTCCGCGTCCTGGCGGACGGCCGGAGTCATCAACGTCCCCCGAACGTCGTCCAGTGCCAGCGGGTCGACGAGCAGTTCCGTGTCGAGGTCGACGAAGTACTGTTGCTCGCCGTCGTACGCCTCGCGGTACGCTTCCTTCGAGACGACGGAGCACGCTCGTAGCTCCTTCCGCCTGTAGTGGAAGACGACGTCGCCCGGGTCAAGGACCGTCAGATCGCGCTGCCACTTCCTGTCCACCGACCGGAGGTAGCCGTTCTCCAGTTCCTCGTCGTGGGTTTGGTTGACCCAGTAGAACGCGACGTCATCCGGAGCCGCTTCTCGTAGCGCGTCGACGGCCACGGCGTCTTCGTCGGTCGCCGTATCGTCTTCCTCGGAGGCTGTCGCGTCTGTCTCGTCGCCGTGCTCGTCAGCACCCATCAGGTCGTCCCAGCTCCAGATCAGCGTCTGGACGTGGAGCATCGACGCCTCCGGAATCCGTTCTTCGAGTCGGTCGAGAAGCGTCTGGCACGCGTCGTTCAACGCTCGATATTGCCCGGAATCGAACCCCTGCCGGACCGTGTACACCGAGTATTCGGAGAAGAACTCGCGCATCTCCGTCCACTTGTAGTGCACGTACCGATCCGGATGGACGAACATGAGTAGGCACCCCGCCAGTCCGAGTAGCGACCCCGGGCCGGTGTCCGCGGCACCGTAATGCGCCTGGAACGCGTCGATTCGGTCCTCGAGGTCCTCGGTCGGATCGAAGAAAAAGGAGAGCGTCTCGGCCGTCGCCGCCGGGTCCGCAAGCGAGATATCCTTGAAGTCACGCCACGCGATGCCACCGTTCGCGCCACCCCCAAGCATGTAGACCGGAATCGGCGTGTCGATGCCAACCGGCTCGTCGAAAGCCTCGACGAGCTCCTCGACGTCCGTCGCCACCAGCGCCGAGACGTCGTGGTCGTCCAGGAATGCTTCCTGGATATGGCGCTGGTACTCCCACTTCCATAGTTCCCGTCCGACGGGCGACTCGGCACCCGCCTCGTACCCACCGTCCTCCCAGACCGCAACGAACCGGTCGAGAAGTGCGTCCAATCCATCGAATTCGGCGGCCGCGTGCGACTTACTCATTCAGTAATCATGCCCCACCCGGAGTTATAAACGTGCTCGCCGAGGGCGACCGATCTGCGAACTCGAGTGGGTACTCGCGGCCGTCGAACTCGCGTCGAGGACGAGAGGAGACCGTCGAACTCGCGTCGAGGACGAAACGGGCCGTCGAGAAGCGACTCCTGACGGGGTCGAGACGGTGCGGTTCTAGTCGTACGTGTGGAAGTCGACGGCCTGTTCGAGGAGTGCGTCGGGGATACCGGGGACTTCGTCCTCCCGGACGGGGCCGAGTTCGTCGATGTGCTCGGGTTCGCGCGGGAAGTCCCGGAGCTGGAAGTGGACGTCGATGCCGGCTTTCGCGCCCTGGCCGAGCGCGACCGGAATCTGGTTGTGGCCGGGGACGCAGTCGCCGACGGCGTACACGCCGTCGACGGACGTCTGGCCGTGGTCGCCGACTTCGATGGTGCCGTCCTCGTTCAGGTCGCATCCGAGTTCCTTCGCGAGACCGTTGTTGTACTCGGCGCCGTACATCGCGAACCCGCCCCTGTACTCGCGGATGGTTCCGTCCTCGAACTCGAGGGCTTTCAGCCAGCCGTCGTCGCCGTTCTGGACGCCGGTGACGTCCTCGTGGACGACGTCGATGGGGTGGTTCTGGATGATAGCGTCGGTGTCGTCGCTCCATTCGGGCGTTGCGCCGCGCGTGAGGAGGTCGATATCGTCGGTGAAGTTCAGCATGATGGCGGCGACGTGCGCCGCGCTCTCGGCGTGCCCCATCACGTACACGGACTGGTCGACGAACATGTGTGCGTCGCAGTGCAGACAGTAGTGGAGGCCGCGGCCGGTCCGGGGGAGTGGCGGGTCGGGGCGGACGTCGTTGAACCCCGTGGCGAGCACGATCATCTCCGCGTCGTACTCGGCTCCGTTCCCCGCGAGCCGGAACCGGTCGTCGCCACGGGAGCACGACGTCACCATGTCTCGATGCTGGTCGCACCCGTACGCGTCGAGTTGCTCCTGGCCGATGCCGAGGTACTCGCCGCCGCTCGTCTCCTCGGTCACCCCGAGCACGTTGTGGACCTCCTGCATCATCGCCGCCCGGCCACCGCCACGGGACACGACCGCGGTATCGTGTCCGAGTCGCGTGCTGTACAGCGCCGCGGTCATGCCCGCCGGCCCGCCGCCGACGACCACGACCTCGTACTCGTGTGCGGATCCTTGACTCATGTGAGACACGACGACAGCAGAGTTGAAATAACCCGATTCCGAGTTGACCCAGTCACGTCCAGGTTACTCCCCCGTCGCCGGTTCGATGCGCGAGCGACGTCACTGGAGTGCCTGTGCAAGGACGTTGAACCACCGCGGGAGGTTCTTTACTATTGGTAGCGTCGAACGCTACCGTATGGCAGACTTCGACGTCCTCGTCATCGGTGGCGGCACCGGCAACAACGTGGCCGCGGCGGCGGCGGATGCGGGCCTGGAGACCGCACTGGTCGAACCCGGCCCGCTCGGCGGCACGTGCCTGAACCGGGGATGTAATCCATCGAAGATGCTCATCCAGGCGGCGAACGCCGTCGATCACGTCCGGGCGGCCGAACGGTTCCACGTCGACGCCACGATCGAGACCGTCGACTACACGGCCATCGTCGACGAGATGGACGACCTCCTCGGCGGTATCGCCGACGATATGAAGGCACGGTACCGGGAGACGGAGAACCTGACGCTGTTCGAGGAGCGAACGCGGTTCGTCGACGACCGAACGGTCGAACTCGACGGCGAGCACGTCACGAGCGAGAAGGTCGTCGTCGCCACCGGCAGCCGCCCGATGGTCCCGCCGATCGACGGCCTCGACGACGTCGACTACCTGACGAGCCAGGACGCACTCTACTTGCGAGAGCCACCCGAGAGCCTCGTCGTACTCGGTGGCGGGTACATCGCGGTCGAACTCGGGTACGTCTTCGAGTCGATGGGGACCGACGTCACCATCGTCGAGATGATGGATACGCTCCTCTTACGAGAGGACGCGGCGGTGGCCGAGACGTTCACCGAGATCGCGAGCGAGCGCCACGACGTCTACACCGGCCATCGCGTCACCGGCGTCGAGGAGACCGCAGACGGGCACGCGGTCCACGCCGAGACCGACGCTGGCGAGGAACGCACCGTAACGGGGAGCGACGTCCTGGTCGCGCTCGGGCGGACGCCCAACACCGACGCGCTCGACCTCGAATCCGCCGGTATAGAGACCGACGACCGCGGGTTCGTCGAGACCGACGAGTACCTGCAGACGACCGCGGCGAACGTCTGGGCACAGGGCGACGTCGCCGGCAATGCGATGTTCAAACACTCCGGGGATCACGAGACGCGACTCACGGTCGCGAACGTCGTCCACGACGAGGACCGGGAACTCGACCTTACCGCGATGCCCCACACCATCTTCACCGAACCACAGATCGCTGGCGTCGGCGCAACTGAGGAGCAACTCGAGGACGAAGGCACCGAGTACGTCGTCGGGCACGCGAAATACGCGGACTCCGCGATGGGACGTGCGAAGAAACTCGAGGACGGGTTCGTGAAGGTGCTCGCCGCGCCCGACGGCGAGGTACTGGGCGCGCACGCCATCGGGTACGAGGCGTCGACGCTCCTCCACGAGGTCGTGCTCGCGATGCGGACGGGCGTCACCGTCGACGCGGTCGCCGACACCATCCACGCACACCCGACGCTGAGCAAGATCGTCGAATCGGCGTTCCGGGACGTCCCGAACTGAACTATAGTAGCGTTTGCAATTATCTGCCCACTCGATTCGCCGGGACGTACTTCCAAGGGCGCTACACTTGGAGAACGGAGACCACGCTTGAAAAGAGTTGCAAACGCTACTATAGGTGCGAAGGAGCGGATGTGACCGTGGACACAGACGCCGACGCTGACATAGACGCCGACGCTGACATAGACGCCGACGCTGACATAGACGCCGACGCTGACATAGACGCCGACGCTGACATAGACACTGACACAGACGCGGCGGCCGACACCGGTTCGTCATCGAGGGGTTTCGACGCCGTTCGGTATCCTTTTTGAACCGGTGGGCTGTCTGGTCGAGTACCGAACATGCTGTCTCGGAAGCGTCGCGTCCTGGTGCTGGTGGCGGTCGCCGAGCTGTTGGCGATGTCGCTCTGGTTCTCCGCGACCGCCGCCGCGCCGGAACTCGCCAGCGAGTGGGGGTTGACGGCGAACGAATCGGCGTGGCTCACTATCGCCGTCCAGCTCGGGTTCGTCGCCGGCGCGTTCCTCTCCTCGGCGCTCACGCTCTCCGACGTCGTTCGACCACGTTACCTGTTCGCGGCGTCCGCCGTCGCCGGTGCACTCTGTACGGCCGCCATCGCGGCGGTCGTCGAATCGGCCGTCCCCGCCATCGGCCTGCGGTTCCTGACCGGCGTCGCACTCGCGGGCGTCTACCCGCCGGGCATGAAGATACTGGCTGGCTGGTTCGAGGAGGGTCGCGGGTTCGCGATCGGCATCCTCGTCGGGTCGCTCACCGTCGGGTCCGCGCTCCCGCACCTCATCCGTGCCGTCGGCGGCGTCGGCAACCCGAGGGTCGTCCTGTACGGTGCCGCGGCACTCGCGACCGTCGGTAGCGTCCTCGTGTTGCTCGTCGAACCGGGGCCGTACCAGGCACCCGCCGCGCCGTTCGACCCGGCCGCCATCGGTCGCATGCTCCGCGACCAGGGCACGATGCTCGCGAACGGCGGGTACTTCGGGCACATGTGGGAGCTCTACGCCGTCTGGACGTGGATTCCCGCGTACCTCGTCGCGAGCATCGCGGCGAACGGCGCGTACGGCGAATCCCCGAGCCTGGCGGCGTTGCTCGCGTTCGCCACCATCGCGATCGGCGGCCTCGGCGCCGCGTTCGCGGGGTCGGCCGCGGACCGACTCGGGCGAACGACGATCACGACCGCAAGTATGGTCGTCAGCGGCGTCGCCTGCATCGCCGCCGGATTCGTCTTCGGGGCGTCGCTCGTCGTCCTCGTCCCGTTCGTCCTCGTCTGGGGGTTCGTCGTCGTCGCCGACTCCGCGCAGTTCTCCGCCGCCGTCTCCGAACTCGCCGAGGACTCCTACGTCGGCACCGCACTCACCCTCCAGACCGCAATCGGGTTCCTCCTCACCACGATCTCCATCCAGCTGATTCCGACGTTCGTCGACGTCGTCGGCTGGCAGTGGGCGTTCGCACCACTCGCACTCGGACCAGCGATCGGCACGCTCTCGATGCTCCGCCTCCGCGGACTCCCCGACGCATCGAAGCTCGCGGGCGGGAAGAAGTGACTCGAACGGGTCAGTCGAGGCTGACGTCGTTCCGCGATTCGTGGAGCGACTCGCAGATCGCGCCCTGTCCCTCGACGTTCGCGGCAGCCAGTCGGGCGTCACGGGCGACGTTCTCGAACGTCTCCGGGTCCGCGTCGATTGGTTCGCCCTCGCGGTCGGCGAACACGCGGTCGGACGCGTCGGTCACGACGCCCGTCTCGCGAGCCATCGTTGCAGGTCGTCCTCGAACAGTCGGTCGATGACCTTCTCCTGGGCGGCCCGGACGTGCTGGCTGAACGTGGGTTGCGCGATGCCGAGGGCGTCGGCGCACTCCTCGGCGGTGCTCCGTCGTGGCCACGAGAAGTACCCGCTCAGGTACGCCATTCGAAGCACTTCCTGTTGCTTGTCCGTCAGTCGGTCGGTCATCGTCGCGTGAGCGAGTAGGGTAGGGTAGTTCACATGAACTCGGTGTTCTGTGGGCCGTTCGTGATGTGGACCTCGAACGGCTGCGTGCCGAGGTCGTCCTGTTCGATTAGGTGCCAGTACGTTTCGGCCATCTCGTCGGGGTCGAGGAACGTCTCGGGGTCGCGCTCCGGGAGGCGCTCGCGGACGCCTTGGGAATCGATCTGGCCGTCGATGACGACGTGCGCGACGTGCACGCCCTCGGGGCCGTACTCCTGGGCGATGTCCATCGCCATCCCGCGGGCGGCGAACTTCGCGGCCGTGAACCCGATGGTGCCGCCGAGACTCCGTACCGCGGACGTCGCACCCGTGAACAGGATGGTTCCGCCACCGGTATCGAGCATGTCGTCGACGGCCTCCTGCGAGCAGACGAACGCGCCACGGCCGTTCACCGCCCACGCCGCCTCGAACTCCTCGACGCTCGAATCCATGAGGCCCTTCCAGGACGCCGCACTCGCGTGATTCACGAGCACGTCCACCGGCCCGAACGCCTCCCGAACCGTCTCGAACCCCTCCCGGATCTGGTCCACGTCCGCGAGGTCCGTCCGAACCGCAAGTCCCTCGCCAGGGTCGGGGAGGTCGTCCGCGAGTTCTTCGATGTAGTCCCCCGAGCGCGCGAACAGCGCCACCTGACAGCCCTCGGCCGCGAACTTCCGTGCGAGCGATTCCCCGAGTCCCGGTCCGACGCCAGCGACGACAGCGGTGCGTGACATGCGCTCGCCTACGCGGTCGGAGGCCAAAACCGTAGGGTCGGGCCGTCGATGGAGTCTACTGGCTGGCCGCCGAACGGGGACTCATGACAGCTTCGGACCGCGACTCGATGCTCTACCCGAACGCGAACCGCGCGGCCGAAGATGCGGCCACCGGCGAGGCGAGAGGTGACGCTTCCGGGAGGGTATCGCGGCGCCTGTTGCTCGCGAGTGGCGCGACCGTCGGCGGCGTCGCATCCGCGGGCTGCCTCGGGACCGACGGCGAGAGCCAGGTGACGGAACGACCGACCGTCTTCGTGTTCAATACCGGCGACGGGACGACGAGCATCGTCGACGTGGCCGACGACGAGGTCGTGGAGACGCGAGCGGTCGACCTCTCCGCGTCGTTCCCGTCCAACCAGTACGCGCCGGCGTTGACCGACGACGCCGCGGAGTCACTGTGGCTGAACGTCGGCCGCGGCGTGCGCGCGCTCGACGTCGGCTCGCTCTCCGAGACGGCGTCGGTCGGCACCGAATCGGGTGCGAACTGGCTGGAGCGCACGCCCGACGGCGACCACGTCGTCGTCAGCGCGCGCGAACCCAGTCACACCCAGTACCGGATCGACGCCGACCCCGGATCGGACGGTTTCGGTGACGTGACCGGCGAACTCGACCGGACGAGCGAGGGCGGGCGCGGGAGCAACGACGGCCCGGGGCCGTGCGACGTCACCGTGCATCCGGACGGCGAGTACGCGTACGTCCCCGACATCTTCGCGGACACGCTCACCGTCCTCCGCGTCGACCCCTTCGAGGTCGTCACGCAGGTCGCGGTCGAACCCGTCGGGGACGGCCCGGCACGACCCTGGATGGGGACCGCTTCGGCCGACGGCGAAACCCTGCTCGTCGAGCACAGCGAGGGCGCGACCGGGACGGAGAGCATCTGGGACGTCAGCGACCCCGCGAACCCCGTCGAGACCGCGCGACTGACCGCCGACGACGACCTCGGGAAGCGGCCGCTGACCAGCGAGATCGGTCCCGACTCGGAGACCGGGTACGTGTTCACGCCCGGGTCGAACGACGTCACGGTCGTCGACCTCGAAGGCGGGAGCGTCAGCGGACGACTCGACCTCGGTGGGTCCGCGTTCGTCGGGACGTGGGACCCCGCCCACTCGAAGCTCTACGTGCCCGTGCAGTCCGAGGACGAGGTGGCGGTCGTCGAACACGAACGCGGCGAGGTCGTCGACCGCCTCGCCGTCGGCCCGAAACCGTACGGTGCGACCGCCGCCCAGGTCCGCCCGACGAGCGACCCCTCGGCCGCGATGTCGGTCGCACTCGCACGACTCGGCATGACGGCCGAGACCGCTGACACGACGTACTGCATCGGGAACTGCGCGTGCGGTCACCAACTCTGAGGAGTTACGCGACGAGTTCGCTGGCGAGCACGACGACGCCGACGAGCGAGAACACGACGCCGAGGGCGGGTTCCATGCTCTCGCTGGGGACGTACTTGCCGACGCGGGAGCCGACGGTGCCGCCGACGAGGACGCCCGGGATCGACCACGCGACGACGTACCAGACCGGCGTTGCGGCGAGTGCGTGCACGACCGCGTCGTCGGTTCGTTCGCCGCCAGTAGGCCGTACTTTCTCGATGCACGGCCGCCCGCCGTTATTAGGGCTGGCGAGCGAGTTTCCGGTATGGACACAGTCGACTTCATGGTCATCGGGTCCGGCTCGGGTTTGGACGTCGCGAACGCCGCAGTGAACCGCGGACAGTCGGTCGCCGTCGTCGAGAAGGGCCCACTCGGTGGGACGTGCCTGAATCGTGGTTGCATCCCCTCGAAGATGCTCCTGTACCACGCCGACGTCATGGAGACCATCGAGCGTGCCGACGAGTTCGGCATCGACGCCGACGTGAACGACGTCGCGTTCGCGGACGTCGTCCGCGAGGTCAACGACGAGGTCGAATCCGACGCCGAATCGATCCGGCGCGGCCTCCAGTCGTCGTCCCAGCACGACCTCTACGAGGGCGAAGGACGGTTCGTCGACGACCGAACAATCGAGATGGTCAGTGGCCCGGACGAGGGCGCACGCGTCCAGGCGGAGACGGTCCTCGTCGCCGCCGGGACGCGACCATCGATCCCGGACGTCGACGGCATCGACGCCGTGGACTACCTGACGAGCACCGAAGCGCTCCAGTTGGAGACGCCACCGGACCACCTCGTCGTCGTCGGCGGCGGCTACATCGCCGCGGAACTCGGGCACTTCTTCGGGACGTTCGGGAGCGACGTCACCATCGTCGGTCGCCGACCGAACCTGCTCCCAGACGCCGACGAGGACGTCGCCGAGGCGTTCACCGAACGGTACGCCGACCGATTCACGGTCCACACCGGGCACGCGGCCACGCGCGTCTCCGAGACCGACGGCGAGATCACGGTCGAAGCGAAGCCCTACGAGTACGGCGACGACGGTGGCGTCGTCGACACGGAGAGCGTGACCGCAACCGGCGACGAACTCCTCGTCGCGGCCGGGCGACGACCGAACACGGACATCCTCGACGTCGACGCGGCCGGCATCGACGTCGACGACCGCGGGTTCGTCGAGACCGACGAGTACCTGCGGACGACCGCCGACGGCGTCTGGGCGCTCGGCGACGTCGTCGGCGAGTACCTCCTCAAGCACAGCGCGAACCACGAAGCCCAGACCGTCGCCCGGAACCTGTTCGGCGACGACCTCGAACCGGTCGACTACACGGCGATGCCGTTCGCCGTGTTCGCCTCCCCCGAAGTCGCCGGCGTCGGCGCGACCGAAGGCGAACTCCGCGACGCCGGCGAAGAGTACGCCACCCGCACGTACCGCTACGACCAGACCGCTCGCGGGAGCGCGATGAAAGCCGACGGGTTCCTGAAAGCGATCATCGACCTCGACGGCGAGATACTGGGCTGTCACCTCGTCGGCCCCGACGCGTCGAACCTCGTACAGGAGGTCGTCGTCGCGATGAAAGCCGGCACCGGCACCGTCCAGGACATCCGCGAATCCGTCCACATCCACCCCGCGCTCTCCGAAGTCGTCCAGCGTGGCTTCTCCGGACAGTTCACGCGCGGCGACGCCGACCACTCGCACTAGCGAACACTCGCATTTGGCTTTGGCCACACGTGGAACGACAGCCAACTCGTTTTTGATACGTAGCGCACTCGCAGTCGGCGGTGCGCTGATGCCGATGCAGACCGAAGCCCGATGCGTGATGCTCGATAGCGAACTCCGAGACCGTGTCCGCCTCCTCGGCGGGAAGGTCGCCGGCGTCGACTGCCCGGAGTGCGAGTACCGGAGTACCGAGCGGACCTTCGACGCCCACACGCAGGAGCCCGTGGACTGCCCGGACTGCGGGCGGACGATCCTGACGGTCGAGGAGAAAGGACAACTCCGCCGAGCCGGCAAACTCTAGAGCGTACCGTGGCGAGCACGGACCCCAGCGTCCACGTCTCCACACCCTCACAGGCGATCAGGGCAAGCGGACTCGGAAGAGGACGACGAGGCGGTCGTCCGCGTACGTTCTGGGTGCTCTCAGGCGTGAGCTGTGTATCCAGCGTCTTCGACGGCTTGCACGAGGGCCGTGATGTCGGCGTCACCATCGGCCCTCGCCTGTTCGGCCTCACGATCGGCGGTGGCGTCAGTCACGCCAGACACATCTTGAAGTGCCTCTTCGACTGTCTGTTCACAATGGCCGCAGGTCATTCCCTCGACGGTGATCGTTTGACTCATTCCAGTGAGAGATACGGACGGCTCCGCTTTGTCGTTTGCTGCTTCGATACCGGTGTTCGAACGGGTATGAAACGACACATTCCAAAGTGTCCTTCGGGAGAATAGTATCGTATCCTGCGTCCTTTTCGGCCAGGATGCGGGACCTGGACGAAATCGACATGGAGATCCCCTCGCTGTTAGCCGAGAACGCCCGTCGCCCGTTCAGCGCGATCAAGTAGGAAGTTGGTCTCTCGGGCCAGCCGTCCCAGATCGCGTCACACGGCTCCAGGAGACCGGGGTCATCAACCACTTCACTATCATTTCTGTCGTCCATCGTGTCAGAGTCGATTCGAAGATCGGCACCAGCGTCTCGAAGAGGACGTGTAGCGTTGACTTCGGTTTGGAACCGAAAGTAAACGCCGTTCGTTACCCCCACTATCCAAGTAGAAACTCACCTAACGGAGTAGCTCCTATAGTATGACATGGAAACACGCACAGCACGTCTCGACATCACGGGGATGACCTGTGCCAACTGCTCGGGGACAGTTGGCGACACCCTGGAGTCACTCGACGGCGTCATCGAGGCGAACGCCAATTTCGCCACGGACGAAGGTTCCGTCGAGTACGACCCTGACGAGGTATCGCTCGGAGAGATCTACGAGGCGATCGAGGACGCCGGCTACGGTGCGGTGTCTGACACGGTTACTATCGGTATCTCCGATATGACGTGTGCCAACTGTGTGCAGACGAACGAGACCGCACTCGAGAACACGCCGGGTGTTATCGCGG